>Ga0307380_10004163_pt1 | contig 19636 bp, 17 predicted proteins | sample UN3MG_FD_202239 | JGI IMG/M metagenome (GOLD analysis project Ga0307380, IMG submission 202239) | Soil microbial communities from Risofladan, Vaasa, Finland - UN-3 | ecosystem: Environmental > Terrestrial > Soil > Coastal area > Acid sulfate soil | place: Finland: Risofladan, Vaasa | collected... | reverse complement strand
TACTTCAATCAACCGATCTTCCGCATCGTGGCAGAGCAGAAGGCGCACCTGCTCATCAAATACAGCCCGCATGAAGATGAGGTGAATACCAAGCTCTTCCGTGATGTGCTGGAGGATGCCAAACGGCTGTTCGCCGCCAACACTCCGGCCATCGATCCAGTGGAAGAATCGCATAGCTTCGATTCCCAACGGTGGTGTTCCTGGTCCATGAAGAAAACCAGCGCAAGCGTTCGCCGGTTATCCGGTGAATATCTTCCTCCTCGTGGAAGATTACCCGAAAAGGAAGAAAAACGCCCACACGGAAACCTGGATCATCACCACTGACCTCAGCCTCGAGTTCGAAGAAGCTCGAGAAGCGGCTCATCTGCGCTGGCAAATCGAAAACAACGAATTCAAACGCCTGTCCCATCACGCCGGAACCAAGACGGTTTATTTCAAAGATCCTCGGCCCTTTTTTCCCATGCTGCGCCTGTTCTGCTTGGCGCTCGCTGTCTTTGATGCGTTCTTCAGTATTTTACACCGCAACGAGGCTGCCTCCAAGGCCCTGATGCAGGGGTGTAAGTTTACTTGGAAAAGTGCTTTCTCGCAGATGTGGTGGAACTATCAGGATGCTTTTGATTATTTGGTGACCGCCGGCATCTGACCGGCGGGATGTGTTCGGATGTCGTGAAATAATCTCTACTTTTCTCTTGCCTGGTTAGCGACGGGACACCTATGTGCTCGCCCGTGCCAGCCCCGTCGCGGCCCTCCCTCACCCCCTACCGGTGCCTCCCTCTGGCCGGGCCTGCGCCCCAATGGGGAATCTCTGGATAATTGATAAGAATTTCTATAACCCGACCTGATGAGCAGCGCTTTGGGCGTTGTTCGTGATGCTCTGGATGTAGAGTTTGCCCTAAGAAGAGTAAGGTGTCATACTTTGTGTAATGGAGAATAAAGCACTTAATAATTTACTGGACAGCGGAAGTTATTCAAGAGGTAAGGCAGCACCTGGTGCCATATACTTCAATGGCAAAATCCTCACGGTAGACAGCGCCTTCTCTATTGCCCAAGCCTTAGCTATAAAAGGAGACCACTTCCTGGGGGTGGGTACGAACGAGGATATTCTACCTCTAGCCGGAGCACAAACTAGGAAGATTGATCTTCAGGGGCACACAGTTGTGCCCGGGCTTATAGAGGCCCACGCTCACCCGGAAATGGCATCATTGAGCGAGCTTGAACAATCACTTCCAAACCCTCGAAACCTTGATGAGCTTTTAGCCTGGATCAAGCAGCAGGCAAAATTGGGCAGTGGATAATACACCCGAAAATGTTCTCCACACGGCTGCTTGAACTTCGCGCTCCTACCCTTGAGGAACTCGATTCGGTTGCCCCTAATAATCCCGTTTTCCTCAACGGCACCTTTGGAGGGGTAATCAATTCATCCGCCATGTGTGCAAGCGGCATTAGCGAAAAAACCGAACACCCGGGAATTCTCAGGGACAAGGAGACGGGAGGGCTTAATGGAAAGCTCCGTTTTACGGCTTTCAAACTGCTCAAACAGCCCCTTGAAAAGACGTTTTCAATAAAAAATCGTGCCTTAGCCCTGAATAAGATGTTTGATCTTTACCACCGGGTCGGCTTTACGGGAGTTACTTCGGGACTTCTTTCCCGGAAAGATATAGCACTCTACCGCTACATGAAAGAGAAGCGGATGCTTAACATGCGGGTATTTATAAATATAGCTGTGGATTTTCCCTTTAAAGATATGCCATTAGAAGAAATCAGGGAATCTGTTAAAGCACTGGGCAGCCCCACCGGTTACGGGGATGAATGGATCAGAATCGGCGCTCTCAAAGTTTTAATGGACGGCGGTATACTAACCGGAACAGCTTACCTCCGCGAACCCTGGGGCCATAAGGCCAACAAAATATTCGGAGTTGTAGATCCAACCTATCGAGGCATAGCACAGTTCAGCGCTGATGAGTTTACCATGCTGTGTCAGGCAGGGGCTGAAAAGGGCTGGAAGATGACCGCCCATTGCACCGGCGGCGGGGGAGTGGACATCTTGCTCGATGCTTATGAGAAGGTAAATCGAACAATCGATGTACGGCCCTTACGCTTTTCCATTATACACGGGAACTTTTTTACTCCCGAAGCCATCTTTAGAGCAAAGGAGCTCGGTGTAGTTGCTGACTGTCAACCCGCCTGGTTTTATAAGGATGCCGATGCCATGCTCTATATTTTTGGCAGTGAAAGAATGCGTACTTTCAATCCATATCGCTCTCTAATCGATTGTGGGATAATAGTCAGTGCCGGAAGCGATCATATGATCAAACTGGATGATAAAGACTCGATCAACCCATACAGCCCGTGGCTCGCTATGTGGGCTATGGTCACCAGAAAGACTGAACGCGGCACTGTTATCGTACCGGAAGAAGCCATCAGTCGAGAGGAGGCCATTCGTTGCTATACGATCAATAACGCCTATTCTTCTTTCGAAGAAAATATTAAAGGATCCATTGAGCCGGGAAAACTTGCAGATATGGTAATCCTGGAAGATGATTTCCTCAATTGTGCCGAAGATCGAATCAAAGATATTGAAGTTAAGATGACAATAGTCGGTGGCAAAGTCGTTTACGAAAGATAAAGAAGGAAAAACAATTGTTTTAGACTGGAATCCTTATAGCCTGCTTTTGGTTTTCTTCTATAAACTTCCTTCTGGACTCTGTTACGGTATGCTCTTCAGGGTTCCACTCCAAGTACCAATAACCGAATCTGCCTTCCGAGTTGTGTGAGAGGAGCATATATTCCCGGGCCTTTCTAATCTCCTCTGAGCCGGCGCCGGCCTGTTCCGTTTTAAGGAGCTTTTCTCTAACCTTGAGGGTAAGCTCCCAGATGGGCTTTACCTGTCCTTGAGTAAAGGAACAGTGATAAGGCCCCACAAGATCGATGAAACCTTTCCGACATGGCACCGTCTGCAAATTTCATGTGGCCTACTACAGCGATCCTGACGGACAGAGGTACCCCGTTACCGGAGGCTCTGTATCGGGGAACATCAAGGATGTTCAGGGTCGGATGTACCTATCCCGGGAAACACAGAGTACCACGGGATTTCAGGGTGCCCTCGCGATTCGATTGCCGGAAATCAGCGTTGCTGGATCCGCGGCGACCTGATCTTGGGAGGAATTGTCGAACTGAACTGATAGAAGTACTCGAAGAATGGATACTTCTTAAAACCCGAGCTCACGAAGATATTCCCGTGATCGAAGCTATCGATATCAACGTTAAGACTGTGACTGTCTAGGCGTGGCGAAAAACATCTCAAGAAGAGAGCCAGTCCGTGAATTCAAGAAATTGGGATTTTTGGGACCCTTCAGCGGGGGTCGGCATCAATTCATGCAGAAAGGGGTTTTTCCATTACCAGGATAGCCCCTTTCTTCATCTAGTGAAATCTTTCGTGCACGACTATTCGGTTTATTTGAAACGGATCTGGATATTCTCCTCGATCTCAACCTTGATTCCGGGATTATCCTGGATGAGCTCTTTCATCTCTTCGATGGTGTTGGGATTCGCACTCAGCAGTTCCTTGAACTTTTCCTCATCTTCGAGGATCTTGGCGAAATCCACATCCATCAGGGTAACCGTGGAACCGTCCACATAGCTGGCGTTGGTATCGGTAATCCGGCCGTCGACCTCCACGGCGAGGCTGATGTGCATATCCTGGTACAGCTCCCGCATCATCTCCATCATTTCCGGATTGCTGTCCATGTCCACCTCGCCCTCTTCGGATTCCTCCTCTTGCTCTATTTCGGGGTCCTGCGGGTAGAGGATCTCCAAGGTAGCGGTGCTGCCCCCGCTGAATTTGAAGCGCAGCCATTCTTCCACCGGTTGCTCTTCCTCCCCCCCCATTGAAGGGGCGGTCACGTTTTCCCCCGGATTTTGATTGATCCGGACCTTGTTGATGTCGGAGAAGCTGTAGATCGCCTTGTACCCCACACCTCGATCGGTTGTAACCGGCTCGGCGGAGACCAGCCGCACATCCGCGCCCATGCTGCCGGCCTTCTCGGCGAGCTGTTCTTCGTCGACCAGGTCTTCCTTCTCCTGTTCCTCGGCCTCCTGGCCACCGAAGCTCTTCATCAGCTCCATGAAGGAATCGCTGATCACCACGGTTTCTTCGATCGTTCCGCTGCCGTCTTTGTTGAGCTTAAGCAGAACCAGAGATTCAAAACACCCCATAAGGGCTAGAGAAATAACGAGCAGAACGACAAGTTTCAGGGCTTTCATGAAGCCTCCTTTCCTCGTTTGTTGATTTATAGATGAAAATATATCACAATCTTCGATCGAAACAAAAAGGAAGATTGTGATGTACCCAACCAGTGCGAAAATCGTGTTTTAACAACAAGATTTTCGGCTGTCATCGTAATAGGGCCAATCTACCGGGAATTCAAAATTTTTTCCCGATTTCAGGGGCTGGGGCCGATGGGATTCCCACTTCGTCCGGGAATAGCAGGGTCTCCACGATTCCGAGTTCACGGGCAACATGGCGAGCTACGTTCTGATTCAGCCAGTGGGGCTGGTGGGCATCGGAATCCATCACGAAGGAGAATACATCGATGAAGGGCCGAAGGAGTTCCCAGTTGCTTCGCCAGACATAGCGATTGTTGATCTCGATCAGGCATTCAGGGGGCACTTTCCGCAGATCCGTCTCCAGGATCAAAGGATGAGCGATAATCACCGGCTTGCCCGTCCTCAGGAGCCGTTCCGCCCCCCGGTAGTCCTCCTCCCGGTCCCGACAGTGGTACAGGTAGTACTGCGCCTCCACCGCTTCAGCCTCCCGCGCCCACTCCGCTCCGTTCACCTCGGTTCCGACCTTCAGCCCGTAGGAGCGTACAGCAGCCGCGTAGGCGGGAAAATCTTCCACAATTGACTCGAGGTGATCGCTGATCCCGATAACCTGGGCATGTCCGATCGAGGCCACCAGCTCTACGGTTTGCTCGGGCACAACGGCGCCGTCGTTCTTCGAGAAGGTCGTGTGTATATGTAAATCCTGGGGTAGGGGATACATGCCTGTTTTCCTTGATATTCTATCAGCTTGGAGTGACCTTTTTACTACACTTTACCGCTTTATTCCAGTGGGCTGACTCGAAAGCAAGCTATCGGCATTCTCGAAACGCCTCGAACATCGCCACCAGGTTTTCCACGGGGATACCGGCCTGGATATTATGAACCGCGCTGAAGATAAAACCCCCGCCTCTGCCAAAGATCTCTACCCGATCGCGAACCTCGGTCTTTACCTCTTCGGGTGTGCCGAAGGGCAGTGTTCTTTGGGTGTCCACCCCGCCTCCCCAGAAAACGATCTGTTCTCCGAAGCGTTCTTTCAGCCCCTTCGGGTCCATTCCCGCCGCGGCGGTCTGCACCGGGTTGAGAATGTCGAAGCCCGCAGCGATAAAATCTGGAATCAGCTCCACCACGGAACCACAGGAGTGAATAAAAGTTTTCCAGCCGGTGTTTCTGTGCAACCAGTCGTTTATCGCTTTGTGGAAGGGTTTGAACAGGTCCCGGTAGGACTGCCTGGAGATGAAAAGACTGTTTTGAGCGCCGAAATCCGTTCCGGTGATCAGGGTAACCTGTACCTTGTTTCCCAACCTCTGGTGTAGTTTCTCCAGGTTGGCCAGGGCAACTTCGCACTGGCGCTCGAAAACCCGATACACGTAGTCCCGCCGCGCCACCGTGCTGATGTACCACTCCTCGATGTCCCGGATTCCCTTTGGATTTTTCAACCAGGGAGCGGGAACCAGAGCGATGTCCCCGAAACTGGAAAAGCAGAACCCGGCAAAGACCGCTTTATCGGTTTCCCGGTACAACTGCTCGACTTGATGTTCAAAATAGGCGAGATCCACCTCGGAGATCGGCGTGAACTCCTCGGTATTGTCATCGGGGTTGAGCTTTGCTTCGTCGAGTGGAGGTTGACGTACAATCACGTCGAAGTAGAATCCCTCTGCCGGCATTCGGCCGCTGGGAGCTGCCCTCCGATCTCCTTCCGGATACATCAATACGTCGCCGTTCGTCTCTGGCTGTGTGTTGAAGCCCTCCGGTACCAGAAGCGGTGTGCCGTCAAAGAGTTTCCACGGTTTCCAGCCATCCAGCTTGTAGCCGAACAGGGTCGCTGCAGCGGGCGCCTGAACCACGTCCACACCGAGGGCATCCACCAGGTCCATCTCTACCTCGCCCAGCATTTGATAAGGATCCAGCACTTTGATAGGAGTGCCCGGCGGATCCAACTTCATGGTTTGACGCAGCTTGTAAATCGAGCTGACGTGCATACCTGTCAGCACACTCGCTCCCAAATCGAGGGGTACTCGATCGGGTTCCTCGTGATTGAGGCTTTTCAACACACGTTCACGGGAAGTCATATCCTATCCCTCCTTAGTTTTATTTCTCCCAGTACTGCAGCTCGGTCCGCGGCGCGGCAGGGGAAGATCATCGAGCCGTATTCACGGTCCTTCCGCTTGAGATAATCCCGGTAGTAGGTGTTGATGACCTGGTGGATGAAGGTTTCCACTCTTTTGTCCTCTACCAGGCTGACGGCACAGCCTCCGAATCCCGCCCCGGTGAGCCTTGCTCCCACCGCACCGGCTTCCCGCGAGATCTCGACCAGCCGATCCAGTTCCAGGCAGCTGATCTCGTACAGGTCCCTGCAGCTGCTGTGGGATTGGTTCATGAGCTCACCGAAGTGAAGGATATCGCCCGACTCAAGAGCCTGCACGGCCTGCTCGACCCGTCGTCCCTCCTCGATGACATGACGATAGCGCTGCTGCAGTTTGAAGCCGTCCTCCGGTTCGGGGAAGATCGAGCCGTCCCTTCGTTTGCAGTACAGTTGAGCCGTTTTCTCCGCTGTTTGCCCGAGGATCGTAGCTATCTCCCCAAGGGTGTACGGATCCTCGTGAAATGTGGTACCTGCGATTTTCCAAATTTCTGAATCCGGAACAGCCAACTTTTCCTCTTTGAGGTCGCCCAACAGAAAGATGGGAACCTCGCGCCTGTAGGTATCGGAGAAAGTTTTTTTTAGGACCGCCGCCGCCAATCGGCACTCGATGGGTCGGCGGTTGTATTTGTCCAAGGCCTCGGCGGTCTTGGCTGCCTTGACCATACTGTTCGCCACGACTACGGAGTATTCTTTCGGCAGCGGAGCGGATCGGGTCCGCAGCGGGAAAAAGTCGATCTTCACCGCATGACCCGAACGGCCCATCAGTGAGATGGCCTGGTCCATCCCTCCGCCCTGGGTTCCGACGTAGTGTTCCGCCCTGGCCAGAAGGTCCGCCAGCTCGAGCCGTCCCGATGGAGTGGTATGCATATCGAGGCCGTTCGAGGCCAGGAAGATCAGGGCGCTGAGCACCACCAGAGCGGAGGAGGAGCTCAGCCCCGCAGCCGAGGGTATGTCTCCGTTAAAGGTTGATTCGAAACCGTGGAAGCGATCCGCGTCCCGATGTTTCCGCCGGTAGAAATCGAGGAGTCCCTGCACGGCGGCTTTGCAGTAGTTGCCCCAGTCCCCAGTGGGGTACGGCGGGATGGACTCATGGATTTCAAAGGATCTCTCGGTAAAGCCCGGATCGGTGTTGGCAATGACAACCTTCCGGTCTTTGCGGGGCGAGAATACAGCGGCGATATCCCGGTCGACGGCCATCGGGAACACGGGCAATCCGTTGTAGTCTGTATGTTCCCCAATCAGGTTGACCCGGCCCGGGGCACGGGCGATGTTCACTTCAGCGCTGTTGAAACGGGCAACGTGGGTTTCGGTCAGTTTTTGGTAGCGCTCGAACACACGGGTTCGGTCAGCAGGAAGATCGTAGCCGTTTTGAAAGTATTGGCTGATCGGGCTTTCCCCGGTGGAGTCTGCCCCATCGGTTTTAAGCATCTGAAGCCACTGACCAACGGGGATGCTCATGGCTGCTCCTCGTTCGTGCTTTCATCAACGGTTCGGCTCTCCGCCGGTTTGATAGGATAACGGCCATATCGCAATGCAGACTCGAACATGGCAATCACGTTTTCCGGGGGCACGTCATCCTGAATGTTGTGAGCCGGAGCGCAGATATAGCCACCGCCAGCCGCGAAGGCGGTGATGCGCTGTCTGACCTCCTCCCGCACCTCCTCGATGGTTCCGTAGGGAAGTACCTGCTGTACGTCCACACCTCCGTGGAATACCACCCGGTCACCGAAGCGGCTCTTCAGCTGCACTGAGTCCATGCCCTTGGCGCGGGGCTGTACCGGATTGATTACATCGACCCCGGCGTCGAGCAGATCGTTCAGCACATCTGCGATAGAGCCACAGGAGTGCAGATAGATCTTGGCATCCGTCCTCTCTTTAATAAACCTGTTCAGACGTTTATGGGCAGGCTGAAGCATTTCCCGGTATAGACTTGGTGAGATGAGCGGGCCGGTCTGCATACCGTAGTCATCGGAGGTTTCCACCATCTCGACGTACGGACCCACGATGGAAAGATAGCGATCCATGATGGAAAGCTGGATCCGGAGGATCTTATCGATGAGTCGGGAAGCGAACTCCTGATTGATGAGAAGATCTTCGAAGAATTTTTGGATTCCCCGCAACGCTTGAGCCTGTTCGAAGATGCCCATGCCAATCGCAGACGCCACAAGAGCGTAGTCGGTCATCTGGTGGAGGTGCTTTGCTTTTTCCGCCAATCCCCGGTAGCGGCCCGGGTCCTCCGGATCGGGCCAGGGATAGGTTTCCAGATCATCTATTGCAGCCTCGGCCAGCGGAGGATCGATCATTTCCGAGTAGAATACAGTTTTCCCGGCGCGCTTGCTGTGATGAGCCACCCTTCGTTTGCGAATGCCCCACTCATCGTCCCAGCTTTCGTCGGGATAGCTTCGGATTCGAAAACCATCCGGTGCTCCGAGTCCCACGCGCCGGAAATCCACCCTAAAACGCTGGAGAATCGATTCGTTGATACCCGAGACGAGGAACCAGTCATTGATATTCGGCTCCTCCTCGATTTTCAAGTATCCGAGGAGGTTGCGATAGGCTCCTTCTGTGAAATAGGTGGCCCAACCGTCCAGATCAATGGGAACCCGATCCGGCTCTTGAAACCTGAGAGCCAGGCGTACCCGTTCTCTGGGGTGCAGGGTTGATGACTTGTCTCTTCTCACTCTTCTGACCTTATATCAGCAGCGCAAAACCTGTCAATGAATTGCGGTTGTTTCTACATGCAGTTGCACAACCAATCCGCAAGAATCAATCCAGAAAAAAGCTTGATTTCTAAAGTCTGGTCGCTTATAATGGTCCATTGAGCCCACGTCGTGGGCTTTAGAAAAAAAAATCTACAGAGGGGGATTTTATGACAAAACCAAAATGGTATCTCCTTTTTACCTTGCTGTTGCTACCGGCATTGGCCTTTGCCGGCGGACAGAAGGGAGGAGCAGCCGCAGCGGGGGGACCGGTGAGCCTGGAATTCGTGGTCTGGTCGTACAATATCAAAACGGTCCAGGACAACATCAATCAATTCCAGATGGCCTATCCAGACATCAAGGTCAATCTTACCGACTATCCCTGGACCCAGTACCATGACACAATGGTGCTGCGCTTGAAGGGTAAGACCCAGACCGATGTTATGTACAACGGCGAAGACTGGCTGCCCGAGTTTGCCGCAGCCGGCTGGGTTGCTTCTCTAGAGGACTACTTCCCCGAGGTGAAGAAGTACAAGGACAAGACGGCGAGCTACGCCCTGGCGGATATGACCTACAGCGGTAAACTGTACGGCCTGTCCTATTACGCCGACTTGATCACCTTCCAGTACAACAAGAAGATACTCGATGACAACGGCATGACGGCCCCAGCGGATTGGGATGAGGTGTTGAGTGAAAGTCTTAAGCTGAAGGCGGGAGGGATGGAGTATCCATTTGTGTATGAGTACGCTGCCAACCTTCCGAACTTCTACTCCGCGTTCGCTTCCCAGGTCTACGGTCGCGGCGGCAGCTTGTTCGATGACAATCTGAATCCTGTACTCAACGATCCGAACGGCGAGGCCTTCAAGCACTTGCAATGGCTGCAGGATGCCAAAACCAAGCACGACATCATGGCCTTCGAGTCTCATGAGACAAAGGTTGTTGTGGCCATGAACACCGGCCAGCACGCTTTCACAGTAATGTACAACTATGACCTGGCGTCTATGAACAAGCGTCCTCAGCCTCTGGCTGGCCAGTTCGACATGACCCAGATGCCCGGTGCAGACGGGGCCTGTCTGGGATTCGCCAAGTTCTACTGCATGACCGCTCAAGCAGCAGAGAACGAAGTCCGCAGAAATGCAGCCTGGAAGTTCATCGAAGCCTTCGGCGGTGGTGACTACAAGGTGGCCAAACGCTGGGCTGTTGAAGACGGTCTCGGCTTCGCCGCTCTGCCACTGTTCGACGATCCGGATGTGCAAGCGGCTTTTGCCACCTGGATCGATGTGGATAAGTTCAAAGCCCAGGCCAAGCTGGCCCGCAACGACGCAAACCCCGAATGGAAGGGTATGTGGAGCGAGTTCTTCCGCCCCTTGATGGCCAAGGCCTTCGTCGGCGGTGCCACAGTGAAGGAAGTGATGGATCAGGGCGCTGCCAAGTGGAACGAGTATAAAAAGCTGCTCGGTCAATAAGAAGGTAGAAAAGAGATTTCCGGGCTTCTGTCCGGGAATCTCCACCTATTTGTGCCGCACTAAAATCCTATACTGACGTGCAGAGGAGATGCCCGTGGCTCGTCGTGATATGTCCCGGTATCCCATCGAATGGCTGTTCCCGGTCCTGATCCTGGTTATTTTCTTTACCGTATATCCCTTTGGTTACGCTCTATGGAACAGCCTGTTCCAGATCCTGCTGATCCTGCCGGTAAAGCCTTTTGTGGGGATAAAGAACTATGTCGACGTAGTTTCCAGCATCTACTTTCGGGAAGCCCTGCTCAATACCCTGGTGTTCACCGCAATTACTGCTCCGATCATCGTCGTAATCGCCCTGGGGGTAGCCCGTTTGCTGCTTACCAAGTTCGTGGGCCGAAGTATTGTGCGGGCCGTGGTCCTGCTGCCTTGGGCTATGCCCGGTGCGGTTTCGGGTATCGTGTGGGTTTGGATATTCCACGGCCGTTGGGGCATCCTGAACGCCCTACTCGTGAAGCTGGGGATCATCTCGAGCTACATCGGATGGCTCGACCACCCCATCCTGGCCAAGTTCTCGGTCATGGTAGCCCACATCTGGACCCAGATCCCCTTTGCCAGCATTTTGCTTATGGCGGCCCTGAGCATCATCAACAAGGAAATCTATGAAGCCGCTGAGGTCGATGGAGCCGGCCCAACCCGACGGCTTTTCTCAATCACCCTGCCCCAGATCAAGGGGATGATGACAATTGCTTTGATCTACGAGTTCATCATGGGCATGACCAGTTACGATCTGACCTATTCTATGACCGGCGGAGGTCCGGGCGGGGCGACAACTCTCCTCTCCTACTACGTCTGGGCTGAGAGCTTCAAGATGCTTCAGTTCGGTCGTGGAGCGGCTCTGGGCGTGATCATGGCCTTGCTCACACTGGCTTTGATCCTGCTCATCATGCGCGCCGTACCAGGTGAACTAACGGTGAAGGAGTAGTACGATGGGAAAGAAGATTGCCATCTATTTCTTCGCAATTCTGCTGTTTATATTCAGTGCCGGGCCGGTGATTCTTACCTTCGTCGGTGGGATTATCCCGGAGAAAGTGCTTCTGTCGGTGCCACCACGATGGTTCTCGATGAAGCCTACCTTTTCGTATTACAGATACATATTTACAGGCAAAATCCCCGAAGCCTTTGAGGAGCGCGGGGCCGAGCGGGCAATGGTTAGTGAGGAGGCACGGCTCATCCCAAAAGCTATGCTGACCAGTGCAACCATAGCTCTGGCAGTGATGGGTGTGAACATGGTATTTGGGAGCATGGCCGCCTACGCCTTCGCACGCATTCGTTTCCGGGGGAAATCCCCCACTTTCATGGGGATCATCATGTGTCGTCTGGTCCCCGCTTCCGCGTTGGTCGTTCCTTTTTATCTCATCATCCAGGCGTTGGGACTTCTGGACACCAAGTTAGCGTTGGTCATGGTGCATACCTTGCTCACCCTTCCATTCACCGTGCTCATTCTGACCATGTTTTTCCGAAAAATCCCGGTAGAGATCGAGGAATCCGCCGTGGTGGACGGAGCTAAGCCGCTGCAGGTTTTCTGGAAGATCACTCTGCCCCTTTCGGCATCCAGCATGGTAGCAACAGGGTTGTTCTCCTTCATGCTCTCATACTCGGAATTCATGTACAGCCTGGTCCTCGGCGGCTCCGAGCGCAGTCGTACCCTGCCGATCGTGATGACTTCGCTGATCTACAATCCCGATATGATCTGGGGCATGATCATGTCCGGGGTATTCCTCACCCTGATCCCCTCCCTGATTCTGGCGATCCTGGTCTGGAAGCTCGTTGTAGAGAACATCATTCTGGGGGCGATGAAGTACTAGGAACAAAGCGCAAGGGCGCTCCTGGAGGAGACGCCCGGCTACAGCCGAATCGGTTTGTCCTCTCTGTAGGAGCGCTGAGCGGCGAGCACCACCTCGAGAGCGTTGCGTCCGTCCCGGGCTATGGAGATGATCTCGCGTTCGCCCTTGACTACTCCGATAAAGTAGCGGTCCTCGTCCAGAATATCCCCGACCACCTCGCCGTGCATCTCCGGCCAGTGCAGGGTTTCGGGAAACTTCCAGCCTTCTTCGTCCACCGCGCTGAGGGTCATGGGACGGTAGTCGAGGTACAAAGATCCTTTCTCGCCGATCAACTCCAGACAGACGTCGCCGAAGCCGCCCCAGGTACTGGGCCGCTGCCACCTCACGATGGATTCGGAAAGACCCCAACCGGTCTCTACGACCGCCAGGCCGCCGTGTTCGAAGCGGATGGTAATCCAGATGAAATCGTGGACTCCCAGCTCCTTCATCACAGGACCTTCGGCGATCTCGGCACTGACTTTGACCGCCCTGTCCTTGAAGTACCAGAAGATCTGGTCGATGTCGTGGACGGAGATGTACTCCTCTACCTCGACCCGACCTCCGAGTCTTCGCGCTTCCTGGATCACTGCGTTTCGACGGGCGTAGCAGACGAGGGGCTTGCCGATCACCCCTTCTTCCACCGCCGCTTTGATTTGAGCGTAGCGCACGTCATAGCGCAGGAGGTGGGCCATCATTAGTTTGACCTTGTGCTTATCCGCAGCTTCGATGATGGCATCGGCGTCTTCGAGGGTAGTTGCGATCGGTTTTTCCAGCAGGATGTGTTTCCCCGCGGTGGCGGCATCTTCTACGGCTTGACGATGCAGATCTTCAGGGGTGGCGATCACCACTGCCTGGATGTCGGAATTTTCCAGCAATTTCCTGTGGTCGGAATAAAGTTGAATCGGATCCGGTTGCCCGGGTAGTTGAGGTGCTTTGTTCAAGGCCGGGTCACTGGCTGCCAGTACTCGGACATCGGGCAACTGGGACAACGCACGAGCATGGAGCATTCCCATAAATCCGGCCCCTATGATTCCGATTCCGACGGTATTGTTCATAGATCATCCTCCAGGTCTACAGGATTTCATGTCTGGGGGACTTCTGTCAAATAGGTATAAAAGTCGAGGAAAGGATTTTGAACTTTGTAGAACCCGGCGAAACGTGTACAATCGGGACGAATATCAACGCGCTAATGGTGAGGTACGATTTTATGGAGAAAAAGACAGTTTACTTTGAAAAACGCGGAAAGCAGAACACGGAGGAGACGCTTCGCCTGGCTCGGGCCAGGGCGGAAGAGTTGGGCATCAAACAGATAGTCGCGGCATCGACCCATGGCTATACCGCCATGAAAGCGGCGGAAATCTTCCAGGGAGCGGGCATCCAGCTCATCGCGGTGAGTATTTCCACCGCCTTTGACAAGGAAGGGTGGACCATGAACGCCAAGGAACGGGAAAAAGTGGAGCAGGCGGGAGTGCTTGTTCTGACGACAATTCACGGGTTGGCCGACGGTGTGGCCGAAGGGCTGTACGGCGAGAGCACTCCGGGTAATGTGATCGCCAACACGCTACGCATGTTTTCCCAGGGCATGAAGGTGGCCGTGGAAGTCTCCATCATGGCGCTGGAGGCGGGAGTCGTGTCGACGGGTCAAGAGATCATTGCCGTCGGTGGTACCGACGAGGGCTGTGATACCGCTGTCGTGGTCCGACCCGCCTATGCGCGCAAGATCAAGGAGTATCGAATCTGCGAGATCCTCTGCAAGCCCCGGATCGCCTAATCCCCGCTGAAACCGCTGACCTGCCAATGGCAGCGGCGATGAGCCCGGTTCAAGGCCAGGGCGATGTGGAAATCCTGAAAGGCCTGCACCGTGTCACCGAGTCCCTTATGAGCCAGTCCGGACAGATACATATACTCAGCCACATCCCCGCTTTTGTCGGTCACGCCTTTTTGGGCCTGCTCCAGAAGTTCACCGAGAACGGTGTCCGCCTCTTTGCTCTTGTCGAGTTTCTGTAGAGCCCTGGCCCGGTAGTAGCAGAGGTCGTTGACGGTCGGCCGGGGTTCCTCCGCCGCCTTCTGCCAGTCCTTCTTGGCACCGGAGCTGTCACCGGAGTCGTTCAAAGCCGCCCCGATGCGGTAGTGAGCCTCGGCATTGGCTTTGTTGAAGGGCTCGCCTACCCCAATATTGCGGGGATACTCGAAGACCTGTTCGAAGCAGGACACCGCTTCTTTGTGTTTGCTCCTGCGCAGCAGGCTGATTCCCTTGCCGATGTTGGCATCTACGTACAGCAGACGGACCCCTTTATATACCTCCCAGGGGTAGAAACGAGTGGAGGAGAGGATTTTCAGCCCCTGGTCCCACTCCTGCCTGTCGACGTGGAAAGCAGCCGCCATCTCGGCAATCACATCGTTTTCCATCAGTTCTTCAGGGATCGATTCGATCAGGGCTTTTCGTCTGTCTTCGAGACCGCAGGCCAGAAAGATCCGGTTCAGCTCGAAGTACAGTTTGTAGTCCTTTCGGTCCGCTGCAAGGGCCTTCTCGTAGGCACGAATGGCCGGGTCGGGCTGCTCCTGAGCTTTCCAATAGGCCCGGCCGATGTTCCGATGGACCACCGAGAAATTTTTGAGCCCCGGGGCAGCTTCCTCCCACAGGGCAAGGGCCTCCGCAGGCCGGGTCTTAGCGCAGAGCAGGTTGCCCAGGTAGTATCTCGCCTTGTTGTCCTGGGGATTCACTTCAATGGCTCGACGAAGCACCGCTTCCGCTTCCAGACGGTGGGGGAACACAAAATCCGGGTCCCGCTCAGATGCGTTGCGGAAGTGGGCAGCAGTATCTTTGACACTTATTTTTTCGCCGCAGTATCCGAGAAAGTAATCCACCATGGGATAGGCTTTTCGGGAGACGCTGGCCCCCTGGTTGTAGAGGGTGAGGATTCTATAGGCCTCCTCGTACAGTCCGAAACGGGCATACTCGCAAGACAGTTCAAGATAGGACTGTACCTCATCCCTGAGGGTTTTCTCCAGCTGCCTCCGAGCGGCTGCGGCCTTCTGTTTCCTGCTTTGTTCGAGGAACACAGACTCGCTCAGTGCCATGAAGTTCAGGGGGTCCTTCGAGACTATCTGTTCCAATTGCTTCTCTGCCGCTTCCAGGCGTCCCTGCTTGCGCAAAACACAGGCCGACAGCGCCTTGGTCTCGGCGTTCCAAGGGAACTGGCTGTTCGATTTTTCCAGTTGTTCTCCGGCTTTGGAGAGCTCGCCTTGCCCGAGGTACAGCCCGCCGAGAAGGTAGGAAGCGCCGGCACGATACAGGCGGCTGCGCAGCAGGTACTTGAGCTCCTCGATTGCTTCGACGAATTTCTCTTCGTGTATTCGACAAACGCCTAAATAGAAACGGGCCGTCTCCTCACCCACCTCCCGTTTCAACACCTTCTGGAAATGGGATGCGGCATCGGAGAACCTGCCCTGACGCATATCCAGTATCCCCAGTGCCACCTCGGCCGGGCAGAAGTTTGGATCGTCCTGGAGAGCTTGCCGGTAGGCGGTTCGAGCCTTCTCGTAATCACCCAATTTTTCCAATCCGATGCCGTTGCGCCACTGATCTTCAGATCGGGGACTCTCCCGATCAGCCTTTATCTTGAGGTATCCTTTGTACTCCAGCTCAGGCTCAGCTTCTCCCCGAGTGCTTTTGGCTAGAAGATCCCCTTCGGCTGTATGTACTGTGAGCACCCTGTTTCCCGCCAGCGCTCCGTTCAGCGGGATCCGGGCGAGGTACGGTACTGCCGGATCCAGATCTGTCTGCTCCTCCCAGATCGTGGTTCCCTCGACCGTGAGGGTCAATTTGGCTCCTTTTTGCGGTGAGACCATCTGGATTCCCAGCTGAAGTGAATCCGCCTCGGGTCTCAAGCTGAGGGCGAGTTCCCGGTTGGCGAAGGTGGGGGCGCCGATCTTTCGCACGGGGTACCAGATCTCCCGCCAGCTTTCCTCCGAAAAGGGGGACAGGATCTCCCAGATACCCATGGTAGGCAGACGACCGCTCTGCATCTCCGCATAGGGGCCGTCGGCATCGGTGAGCATGTCTTCCCAGATGTCTCCGTCGTCGCAGTTGCCCCATGTGTAGAACTTGGTGCCCCGAGCCTCGGTGCGGTCAGCCACGTTGATCATTCCCCGCTCCAGATCGTGGTTGTACCAACCCACATACTCCAGACGGGGATTGAGGCAGAACATGTCCTGGGCTTCAACATGGTTTTTATCCCGGCTGATATCCACGCCTTCGTTGACCGGAAAGCTCATGCGGTCTTTAAGGGTCATGACCTTGGTGGCGCTGGTCAGGTATTCCATGCCCTTTGATACGGGGGCTGAGGAGTTTGCCCAGAACCAGAAACGGTTAGGGAAGGCTGTGCGGTTGTTCAGGTGCATCTCCGTTTCAAAGCAGGCCCGCCCGGGATAGAGGGTCAGGGCCACGCTCCAGCGCATTCGGGAAATCCGTTCGAGGTCCCCGAGCAGCAGGGAAGCACTGCCATCGGCGTTCTCTCGGATCGTACAGTCGACAGAGGAGGAGGAGGTGACGGTGTGACCGTTGGGAAAGTTCCATTCGATTCCGCCGGAAGCCCAGGCGCCGCGAATCCCGATCCTGGCCCACTTGATGACCTGGTTGTGATAGATTGCTTCCTGGTCTGCGACTTTGTCGAAAACGTACAGCAATCTGCCTCCCAGCTCCGGAAGCACGGCCAGCCGCAGGTAGTCGTTTTCCAGAAAAAAGGCTTTCCATCGCTCGTCGGTTTTTCGATTGAACAGCGCCTCCTGCATGGGATACGGATAGATGATCGAACTTCCCGGGTGGATGGGGTTGCGCCAATCCATCAGAAGAGGCGGGTTTTTGTCCTCCGGGCCCCGTTTGTAGGTGGGAATGGTCAGATTATCTTCCCAGGCACGGACTTCTCCAGCCTTGCTCATAGTGGTCCTCCTCATGCTTTCCTTACAGATATAGGTGAACCTATAGGAGGAAGCCTGTCAAGGACATCAGAGTCCGCCCTGTAGGCGCGTTTTTTCGACAAAGGATGGAATGTTACTGATATCGCCGTCATTCTCAACCAAACAAAAGGGTACTCCTGCATCTGCAGCTGCTTTTTCATCGTAGGCAGTATCGCCTGCAAATAGCACGATCCGGAATCCTCTCTCTTTCAGCGAATTTAGGAACCCTGGTTTGTCCCCTCCCTTCGCCTCAACAAAGAAGCTCGTTAGTTTCTTGCTGGAAAGCTCGCCAAGAAACTCTTCCTCGGGAATGCCTGAAACGGCAAATAGCTGAAATCCCCTTTCTCTAAGATTTGTCAGAGTCTGTTTGACTGAAGGGAACAGAGCCACAACTTTAAGTGCCCTGCTGTTTAGTGAAGAGTAGAGGTCACTCCAGTTTTCTTTCTGCTTACCTGTCGCAGTCAAGCCGAGTGTTTCTAATGTATCGGAAAGCTGTATAAAACGGTGAGCGCCGGAAGTTCTTTTATGGGATGATAATATCTTCTCTCTTGCTGCTGTTGAGCTATTGAATACAGTCTCGAAGGCTTCCAGGTAACTGGCAGCTTTTATTTTCATTGTGTCAATCAGGGTTCCGTCATAGTCGAAAACGATTGCCAATCTCGATCCATCCATGGATCTCATACCTCATAGGTTTTAAAAAGCTCAGGGATAATGACCTCACCCGCCTGCCTACCAGAGGAGTGACCTGCACTGTTGAGACGGGCTTCGAACTCAGATGTGTTAGAAGCTTCGTGGATAAGTACCTTTGCTCCCTTTGCTGCTCTGATCACGGTTTCGCAGGGTGAGGTATCAGAGGAGCAGATGATGTAAGAGCGATAAGAGCTGATTTTGACTCCCGATGTCGGGGTGGAATGTGCAACCGGAAATAGCTCAATTCCACCCAGAGTATCTGTGATCCAGTCTATTTGAAAGAGATTTTCTTTTGAGAGCAGGGAGAAACAGGAACACAACTCTTTTGCCCTTTCCAGGGTGAACGGATTGGATATTATCGACAGCGGCTTGTCACGTTTCATCAGCCAGAGGTTGTGAATGAGCGAAGGAAGCGCATACATATGATCCGTGTGGGAGTGGGTGAGAACAAGCGCATCAAGGGTCCGGGGATCAACACCTGCTCTTTCGAGATACTGAACCGGGTTTCCGGAAACGTCAATCAGTACGCAGAGCTCCTCATCGGCAACGAGAAAACAGACATTGGCATTCGTCTTGGTTTGGATTCCTCCGGAGGTTCCAAAAAAAATGAGCTTCGTTCCCCTATTTCTTCTTCTTGAGGAAAGGCAGGGCCACAGAAAAGACAGCCAGGCCGATAAACACTATTGCGATTGGCTTGGTAAAGAAAACGAAGTAGTTACCCTCTGCAAGTTTCACTGCCCGTCTAAAGTTCTCTTCCAACATGCCTCCCAGAATCAAACCCAACACGATAGGAGCAATCGGATAGTCCGTTTTTTTTAAGAAATATCCCAGTATGCCCAATCCAAGAGCAACTCCCATAACAAAGGTTGCGGCGATGATCGCCTGTCCCTGGATGGCATAAGACCCTACCAAAGAAAGTACCAAGATTGCTGGGATCATGCCTACCTCGAGTAGTGATTTCCAAATGCGCTTGCCCGGCAGGCGGCGATTGCCTTGACAGAACTCAAATAGATTTTATGCTATAGCGGTGAATGAATCTACAACCATCAGGGAGGATAACATGGCTTTAAAGCTGGAGTGCGTCAACTACAATTTTCCACATTCGGAGCGTCCTTGTTACCATATCAAGTATCGTCTGGAAGGTGAGCTCGAGGGAGAGCTGGCCGTATCCCGGATAGAGGTAAACGGAAAATGGGCAAGGGATTATTGGGTTCATAATGATGGCAGGTTCAACACCAATAACTCTTTCTTGCCCAAAAGCAAAAATGAGTTGGTAGTACGGGCGGACTGGGAAAACGACGGAGAGAATACGGTCAAGGTAAAGTGCCAGCAGCCGAACGGAAAAGCTATCGAGCTGTCACAGAGCAGCCGGGCTCCCTCCTCTGGAGGGTATTGGGACACGCGCTGGAAATACTACGGATCGAATGTCGTCGAGGAAACGGAAGGACTTACCAGGGAGGGGGAACCGATTCATCT
>Ga0307380_10004162_pt1 | contig 19639 bp, 12 predicted proteins | sample UN3MG_FD_202239 | JGI IMG/M metagenome (GOLD analysis project Ga0307380, IMG submission 202239) | Soil microbial communities from Risofladan, Vaasa, Finland - UN-3 | ecosystem: Environmental > Terrestrial > Soil > Coastal area > Acid sulfate soil | place: Finland: Risofladan, Vaasa | collected... | reverse complement strand
TGATAAAAATATCTTTTATATTTGAGAATTAATTGGTAAGATTTATGGAAGATATTTATAATGATCTAGCAAAACATCTTGATAAAATGCCCATTGGATATCCCAAGACGGAATCAGGGGTTGAAATCCGAATTTTAAAGCATTTATTCACTCCTGAACATGCTGAAATTGCATTAACTCTAGGTTTTTATCCAGATAAGATTAAACAGCTACATAGGAAATTCAAGAAATATAGCTTAGAAGAGTTAGAAAAAAACTTGGATGACATGTATTTCAAAGGGTTAATAAATCGTGGAATTCGAAATGAAAACGGAGTAGACGTAAAATATTACACTCTGGCACCATTAGCAATTGGCATGTATGAATACCAGCTAAATAGTCTAACTCCTGAGTTTTTTAAGGATGTAGAAGATTATTTCGAGGAAGGATTCTTGGATGAATTTAACCGCACTGGTATTCCACAGATACGCACCATCCCTATAGAGCAAACAGTTGATCACGAGCAAGCTATTGCATCATATGATGATTTGAAAAATGTTATAGAAACCATAGGGGGACCAATTGCGGTTGCTGAATGTATATGTAGAAAGGGTACAGATTTACTTGGAGAATCATGCAAAAAAACCGATCTCCGTGAATCTTGTTTTTCGTTTAGGACGGCTGCTAAAGTGTATATTGAGAAAGGTCTTGGAAGAGAAATCAGTAAGGAAGAAGCTCTTGAAATATTAGAAAAAGCACAGGAAGATGGCTTAGTTCTTCAACCAGGAAATTCTCAACGACCGATGAATATCTGCACCTGTTGTGGTTGTTGTTGCGGAGTTTTATCGCATCAGAATAAGCTTGCGGAGCCAGCCCGATTCTTTGCCACAAATTACTATGCTAAAGTAGATCCCGATGAATGTACGGGATGTGAAATTTGTGAAGAACGGTGTAACATGGATGCTGTTCACGTGGAAGATGCTATCGCAGTTGTGAATTTAGCTCGTTGCATTGGATGCGGAGCATGTGTACCAACTTGTACTTCTGAAGCTATTAAATTATACAAAAAACAAGCGGAAATAGTCCCTCCAAAAAACACGGTAGAGACCTACTTAGCTATAATGGATAAAAAAGCTGAATTAGCAAGGTTAGAAAAATAATGAAGAATCTAATTGATAATTCTTTAATCACTGTCGATCTTGATAGATGTACATTATGTAAAGCATGTATTAATGACTGTGTAGCAAGATTGTTTTATATTGAATCAGATAGGCTTCATATAGTTGATGAATTTGAGGAACGGTGTATTTTTTGTGGTCATTGCGTCGCGGTTTGTCCTGTAGATGTAGTTAAGTTAAAAGTTTATGATATAAAATCTACAGATGATGTATATAAAATTGAAAATTTGCCCGATTTCCAATCTTTTTATAATCTTGTGCTAAAAAGGAGATCAATAAGGCAATTTAAGGATAAACCTATCCCAAAGGAATTAATAGAGAATTTATTGGATTTAGCACGGTTTTCGCCTACAGGGAGTAATAGCGAAAATGTTTATTATACGATCATTAAAGATAAGGAAATTGTCGCTAAAATTTCAAATATCATTACCATAAAAGTAAAAAGATTTGCTGAAACTCTTGAAGATCCTAAAGGGAGAGAAATTATAAAAGCTCGCATGTCAAAAGAGGAATTTAATCTCGCAATTGAAAATCTTCCCAGAACTAAAGCCATATTAAAAACTATTGAAAGAGGAGTTGATTTTTGGTGTTGGAATGGTGAGTTAATATTTATTCACGGTGATTTAACAATAGGGGGAGTTGAAACGAATTCTGCTTTAGCTGCTGCACATATAATGCTAGCTGCTGAGACGTTAGGATTAGGAACGTGTTCTTTAGGATATTTAACCTTCCATACAAACCAATCTGAAACAATCAAGAAAATAATTAAGCTTCCAGAGAATCATGAAATAGGCTATTCATTAACAATTGGATATCCTAAAGTGAAATACAAACGTGTGCCTTCTCGAAAACCCGTAAGAGTTCAATGGTTTTAGAACGTTTTTATTATAACATTATATAAAAAAAATTTAATTTAGTTACATATTTAATAAGAAAATATATTTTTAAACTGATTATAGATGAGTACACCTAGAGAAGGAATGAAATTTTGGTTTGGAATGTATCCCTCGATTACTTTTGCAGATGGCAAGTGTCACGTGATTCCAGGATTTGGAAATACTGGTTTATTTGAAACAAGTGGGGGCTTAGTTATTTTTGATGTTCCCATAAAACAAAATGCACGTAAAACATTTAATGAAATACGGAACAAAACCGATAAACAGGTTAAGTATCTCATATACTCACATGGTCATTTTGATCACGCATTTGGATTTGGTCCTTTTCTTAAAGAAATAAGAGAAAAAGGATGGGAAATGCCAGAAATAATTGGACATGAAAATTGTGTTAGAAGATTCAATAAATACAAGTTATTGGAACAATATCATAATTGGATAAATAGTCAACAGTTTGCTTCCGTAGCATCTAAGGATAAGACAGTTGCTACTGTTTCTCCCGAATATGTGTTGGATCCAACTATTCTACTGATTGGAAATGAAGCCAAACATTCTTTTCATTTAGGGGGTATTGAATTCAATCTATACCATGATAAAGGCGAAACTGATGATTCTATTTGGTTGTGGATTCCAGAAAAGGAAACGATTTGTACGGGTGATTTACTTCTTTCCTCGTTTCCAAATTTAGGGAATCCTTATAAAGTTCAACGATATCCTTTAGACTGGGCACTAGCTTTAGATAAAATGATAGAAAAAGAATCGAAATTTCTAATCCCTGGGCACGGAAAATTCATCGAAGGAAGAGAAAATGTCAAAGATGCTTTATCATTAACTTCAGAAGCAATGCACTTTGTCCATAATGAAGTGGTTAAAAGATTGAATGAAGGAAAATGGTTTGAGCAAATTTATCACGAGATGCTCGATATTTTTCCCGAGAAGTTTAAAAAACAGGGTATACTAAGTCCTATTTATGGATGTTATAGGTTTGCAATTCATGCTACTTATAGACTTTACCATGGATGGTATAATACGGGTAATCCAACCGATCTCTTCCCGGCTAAATCAAATGATATTGCAACTGAGTTTTTGAAAATAACTGATGCTAGATCCTATTTTAATCATGCAATAAGCTTATTTGAAAATAAAAAATTTCAATTAGCGCTCCACATTATAGATATTGTATTAAAAGGAAAAGAAAAAGTCAATGATGATTTATATTTAGAAGCGCTAATCTTAAAGAGTACTATATTGAAAAAAAATGCAACCGTTGAACCCTCATTTATAGCAGCAAATATAATTAAGAATGCTGTAAACCAGCTTAAAGAAGAAATTGATATCATAAAGCAGAAATTGGTTAAGTAGAATCTTTATGGATTGGTTTGAATACACCTTTCTCGATCAAATTCCTAATTGTTCTGTAATCCTTTGGGGAACATTCATTTTCGGGCAATAAATAAAGAGAATATAAGGTGTCCATGTTATGATCTTCCATCAAAGTTAAGGCTTTTTCTACCATATTTTTTTCTGCTATTGTAAGTTTTTGATCATCAGATATTATGACCTTCAAGGGAAGAATGAACGATACTCCAAGGTGCTTTTCTATTAATTGATCAATTCCACGATATTTTTTTACATTCCCTCTGAAATTGTCGATTTCTTCACCATAATTTTTATATATATCATACGATAAATCATCTACAGCATACATAAAATTATTGGAAGGATTATCTTTCATTGAGATTATCACTCTTAAATTGACAAATTCATTCATCAACAATATGGAATCTTTATATTCCAATTTGATTGTTCGAGAGTCTTTTGAGTCAGCAGATATCTCAGTACCAAAATTTCTTATAGCTTGGAGGAATCCTGCTACTAACGTTGGATCTATTGTTTTCCCACTATAGCATCTAGAGAAAAGGTCAATACCAGAATTTTTATCCATTATTATAATAAGATTAATGTTAGACACATCAATGCACTTTGTTAAAATTGTCTCCAACGCATAATCACGTTTTTTCGATATTTTTTTATACCCAACATATGCGAAAATTCCAGCTATGGAACTTATACCAATAATTAATCCAATTATGATAAGTAGAGTATTATCAGGCGTGGTAGGAGCAGGTAATACAAATTGGAACAACTGTGAGTTGACCCCACCATCAGTTAAATTATTCCAAAACACGACCGCTCGGTAGGTTCCCTCATGAAAATCAGCTGGTATAGAAAATCTGAATCCCGCGTTATCTGGAGGAATTTGCTTTAAAATTGGTTCCAATGCTACATCAGTAATGTCATATAAAATGAACGTATAATTTCCGATCAGGGGGGTACCAGTTAATGCGAATATGAGTTCATCTCCGATTTTAAACTCGGTTTTAGGCACGTTTAGATCGAAATTGATCAATGGGGAGGTTGCTCTAATCTCCCAATCGGACGTTTCTGAAATTGTCACATTAGTTATGATGAGGTTATTACTACCTTCATCAATATCCATTTGAGAAGTTATATCGATATCATTTTTATAAATGCTCATGTTTTCCCAATTTCTTGGATATTCGAATTGAACACAGCAGTTATCAGAAGTTCGTAAGATTGTAGGAGTTAGTGTCCAGTGATTTGGTTGATTTTCAGTTATCCTTAAATTTACAGGGGTAGTTAATAATTTTTCAAGATCAATAGTACTGGATGCATTAAACAATAACGGGTTTGAAATATTATTGAATACTGGGAAATTTAGAAAATCGGAATTAGGATAATAATTTAATCCAGATAATTTTAAGTAGCCCTTGCCTTCAAATGGGCCATTTGAAATCGTGTAATTGTCTTGATCTATTTTTACTTCCATGGAAATATCTTCTGGATATATTGGAACATTTGTTTTTTGTAGTAATTTAAACAACGGAGTTCCACTTGCTCCATCTGTCCAAGAATTTATATATTGTAATACTTTTAATGAGTGATCTTTTGGATCTATATTATTTGAATACCAGTAGTAATCTGAATCTGTTCGAGCAATCGTCGATCCGTTTACTACTAAATAATAATTGCCTATTGGGAGAGTAATAGGGGATATAAAATCTTGAAAATACCATTTTGAAATGGCTGAAACGTTGAAATCCGAGCTAGCATAAACAGTACTATTTGGGCGATCAAAGGCATTATCATATCCTCGTATTTGTACTTTAATTGTTTCTATTGTAGTACTACTAATGTTTGCATAAATATAAGCACCATAAATGGTAGTAGGATTGGTTAGATTAATTTGAACGGCTACTGCATATAATTTTTGAACGGGATTCTGCTCCCAAATATGATAAAAACTACCATGGGTCGTATCCTCATAGATTTCAGTTTTAGGGGCGAATTGAATGTCAGTAAAATTCAATTCTACGCTTTTGACTGTCCAAAGAGAGGAAGGTAATGTGATATCGAAATTATTTGCATTCTGATGATTGTTTTGAATAAAGGAACGTTCAAGCATGTGAAATTGTTGATTGATGTTTACTGATTTGTTTTCTTGTCCATTCACGTTTATAAGTGAAGAAAGTGAGCTAAAGGTAAAAATAACAAATATTAACGTTAAAAGCACTATTCTTGGATTATAATTTTTTATCATTTGTACCGTTGTAGGGATCAATTATTTTAATCATTATTGTCTTATTAAAAAATTTAAGGCTTATGATTTATAAAAACATATGCTCTATAAAATCGAAATTAAATTAATAAATATAAGATTAGGTTCCCGCTAACCTTTTAGGAAAACGCGATTGAGTTGTCATTATCTCATGAAGCAGTCTGTTTATGAGCTTACATTTTGTATTTGTAAAAGCCTCATCATACCATAAATTATTCATCTCCCATGGATCATTATTGCGATTATATAGATCTGCGTGTCCCATTAGCCCTTCATATAAAGATAACTTGTAGTCCTTTGTAATTAGATGGCGCAATCTAACATGAAGTGGTCCTTTTGGTCCAACTTCTTCATCATTTTCTATTAAGCAACAATCGCGTACTTCTTTTTCTGAATCTTTCAATATCGGGGTTAGATCATGACCTTGCATGTCGGGAGGTCGATATCTCTCTCTAATCTTAAGTAGGCTCATCATTGAAATGGGAAGATCTATTGAACTTGCGAGGGAATCTGTAATGGAAGGTGTGGTAATTCTCGGAACTCTCATTATCAATGGAACTTGAAATACAGCATTGAAGGGAGACGGCCCTTTAAATAATAAGCCATGTTCTCCCATTAAATCGCCATGATCGCTTGTATAAATTACCGCTGTGTTTTCTGAATACCCTAACCTATCTAAAGCACTTATAACTTGTCCTATATTATGATCGATTAACGTAACGGTTCCATAAGTTAAAGCTATGAATTTTTTTGCTTCTTCTTGATTTGTTTCTCTTAACATTGCTCTTGGAAACACGTTAATATATGGAGCTAAAAACTGATGTTTACGAAGACGTTTTAAATCGTTAAAATTTGGTGGAAGTTCGATATCCTCGGGATCATATAATTCTCGATATTCTCCGGGAGGATTTACAGGTTGATGAGGATCCGAAAATTAACAATGAACGTAAAAGGGATGATCTCCATATTCTCCGTTGGCATGGGGTTCTAAAAATGTTATCGTTCTTTCTGCTACATAAGCAGATGTATAAAGCTCGACGGGCAGATCATTTTCACAAAATACAGCAAAAAAATTATCAATATCTTCCCATCGTTTTCTCATTGATTCAGCTAACAGAGGTGCTTTTTCTTCCAGCCAATTCATGTAATGACCCGTACAAACCGATCCATGTCCAATCACTCTCTCAACCTCTTGATATCCGTAATATGGGATTGGAAAATTACCCCTTACAGGATAATACCCCTCTTTTGGAAAAACCCAATCTCCAAACGATTCAGCTGATTTATCCTGAATTCTATATGGGTGTGTATTAAATTGATGATGCAGTTTACCGAATGCCGCAGTCCTCCAATCAAGGTTAACCAGAGTTTCTGTTATTGTTGGAATATCAGGAGATAATATCATTCCATTACTCCGTACCTTGTGCGTGTTGGGATAATAACCTGTAAGCATTGTTGCTCGATTTGGCATGCACATTGGATTCGTGCAAAAAGCATTCGTAAATCGGATTCCTTCTCGTGCTAACTGATCAAGATTTGGTGTTTTTATAACGGGATTTCCCGCACAACCCATATGATCTGCTCGATGTTGATCTGAGATAATAAATAATATATTTTCAATACTCATTTAGACCACTAATGCATTTAAGGTATAAAATGAATAATTTAGTTTAAATCCAACTAATTAAAGAAGCAAGGGAAAAAGGAGAATAATTTTGAGAAGTAAGTTCTATGTTTTTATAAAATAGGTATAAAAATTCCCTTATCAATTAAGCTAGTTATGGCATCTATTTCCTTCGGATCAATATTCCTTTCATTTAATAGAATGTTTGTGTAGAAATAATCTTTCTCCTGTTTTTTTAAAATATCAGTTGCCTTGAGGATTATTGACTTTTCAACAGGAGTGATTCTAATTCCCTTTTTTTCAGTAATCTTTAATGGATAGAGAATTGATGTTTTCATGTGTTTTTTCAGTAAATCTTCCACGCCGTCAAATGGACTAGTGCTTCCATCAAAATTTTTTAGTAAAAATCCAAATTTTCCTTCGATATCAGTTGATAAGTCTATTATTGATTGTAGAAAATATTGTGAGGGGACATCTCCCATTATGAAAATCAATCTAAAATGTTTGAATTCAGACATCAAGATCTTTGAATCCTTGTATTCTAATTTAATTGTTTGAGTTTTGTCTTCTGAGCTTGTTAATTCTATACCAAAGGAACGAATTGCAGATAAAAATCCTGTAATTAAAGTGGGATCAATGCTCCTATTCGTAAATACTTGTTCAAACACATTTAAAGACCCTGACTTTTCAATCAATATAAAATATTGTAAATTAATGATGTCTTTCCACTTTTTAAATATTGCTTCCTTTCTGGCTTTTGATTTTTCATGCGTTTTCTTAACTGTGAGATAAATAATTATACCAGAAAGAATAGAGAAAATACTAATTATTATTATTCCGATTAAGAAAGTCGGATCAAATACTTCAGGGATTATTATATTAAATTCTTGGGTGACAATGCCTGCATCATATAGATCATTCCAATAAATATATGCTTTATAAATTCCCTCATTAGAAATAGATGAAAGATTATAGGAAAAAATGAGTGTATCACCAGGAATTTGTTTAATTTGCATGCTATCTTCTAATTCATAGCCCAAGGAATCGTATAATAAAAAATTATAATTACCATTCAATGCAGGTTCTTCCAAAGAGAATTTGAGTTCTTGTCCTGCACGAAATTCTAATCGGGGCAAATTTAAATCGAAATTTATATTAGAAGAATTTGCTTGAATTAACCAAGTTGCCCCATCAAGAATTGTTTCGTTTGGTAATAATAGATACTTTTGCGTATCATTTATTAACACTTGTGAAGTGATATCTTGGGAATTCCTTATGACTCTTATTCCATCCCAAGTATAATGATAATTAAAATAAAGAGTGTGATTTTCAAATTTTCGAGTAATAACTGGAGAAACACTCCATATATTGTCCTTATTTTCTTCAATTCTAACTGAACCAGTAGCGACTAAAAGTGATTTATAATTTGCTTTATAAGTCACATTTAAAATTAGAGTTACTGATACATTTATAGATATATAATTAATTAGCGAAGTTGCGTTGGGGAAATGGTTTATATTTTTTACGTTTAGAGTTCCACTACCATGTTCTACGCCATTTTCTATTACAAAATTATCTCCATTTATACTCACAGTCATATTAATTTCTTCAGGATCATACATTCGTTCGGATCTTTGTATTAATTTATACCTAAAAGGACTTCCTTGATCTTCAAAAGTCCATATACCCAAATTAAGCTTAGAAGTGTATAAATTAGTGTGGATTGAGTTTTCTTCATTTAAATACCAGTTATAATAAGAATTATCACTAGGTTGAAAATCACTACCATTCAATACTAAATAATATTGACCTTTTGAGAGAGAGATGGGGTTGGGAAATTCTTGTAAATACCAGTTTGGTATGCTTGAAATGTTTACTAATACGGAATCACCGTATTGTGTTGAATTAGGAGTGTGACTAATTTCATTATAGCCCTTGATTTGTACCCACACGTCACTTTTTGAGGTATATTGTAAGTATCCATAGATGTATACTCCGAATAAAAGAATGTCTTCTGTGATATTCATTTGGACGCCATACCCATCAGTACCTTTATAAATACTTTTAAAGCTTGTGCCACTTTCTTCAATCGTGAAGACTTCTTTACCTAATTTAATATCGGTAATATTCGCTTCTAAAGAGGTTATATTCCAATTAGAAGACGGCATCGTTATATTAATAGCATCAACATTAATATTTTCTCCTAAGTGTTCAGAAAATTCAGTCATTTGATATTCTTTATCAATTACTATAAACTTATCACTAGATTGTGCATTCACATAACCCAGATTAAAATTCAAGATTAATAAGATATTTAACAAGATTAAAAAAGAAATAACAAATGTAAATCGAATTTGTTTATTTGTAATCATTTTAAACTCATCCTCTTATCTTTATCTGAAATAAAAATATATAATAGTCTATATAATAATTGAGGTAACAATTTTCCCATATTCCAATTATAATTTTAAAAAATTACAATTATTATCTCAAAAAAGTATAAAAATTTTTACTAATAAAATTATGCTTTATAAATCATTACCACGTTAGTTCTACGAAAAAATAGAAAATAATATGTAACTTTTAGCGAAATTTCTACTAGAAAGTACATAAATCCTCTATATTATTATAAAATTGGTATAAAAATTCCCTTATCAATTAAGCTAAAAATCGCGCTTATTTCCTTAGAATCAATTTCTCCTTCATTTAATAGAAAGCTGTTATAGAAATAATCTTTATTCTGTTTTTTTAATATGCTATATGCCTTGAGGATTAATGATTTTTCAACAGGAGTAATTTTTACATCGCTTCTTTCCGAAATCTTTAATGGATAGAGAATTGATGTTTTCATTTGTTTTTTGAGTAAATCCTCCACGCTTTCAAATGGAACAGTGCTTCCATCAAAATTTTTCAATGAATCTCCAAATTTTTCTTCTATATCAATTGATAAGTCTGTTATTGATTGTAGAAAGTGTTGAGAGGGAACATCTCCCATTATGAAAATTAATCTAAAATCTTTAAATTCAGACATCAAGATCTTTAAATCCTTGTATTCTAATTTAATTGTTTGAGTTTTATCTTCTGAATTTGTTAATTCTATTCCAAAGGAACGAATTGCAGATAGAAAACCCGTGATTAAAGTGGATTCTATGCTCCTATTCGTAAATACTTGTTCAAAAACATTTAGGGACCCCGACTTTTCAATCAGGATAAAATATTGTAAATTAGTGATGTCTTTCCACTTTTGAAATATAGCTTCCTTTCTGGCTTTTGATTTTTCATGCGTTTTCTTAACTGTTATATAAATAGATGTACCAAAGAGTATCGAAACAACACTAATAATTAAAATTCCGATTAATAAGGTCGGATCAAATACTTCGGGAATAATAATAGTAAAATCTTGAACGACAATGCCAGCATCATAAAGATCATTCCAATAAATATATGCTTTATAGACTCCTTCATTTGAAATGGAGGATAGATTATATGAAAAAATAAGTGAATCACCAGGAATTTGTTTAAGTTGCCTACTATCTTCTAATTCATAGCCCAAAGAATCATATAATAAAAAAGTATAGTTACCATTTAATGCAGGTTCTTCTAAAGAGAATTTGAGTTCTTGTCCCGCGCGAAATTCTAATCGGGGCAAATCTAAATTGAAGTTTAAAATGGAAGAATTTGCCTGAATTAGCCAAGTAGCACCATCAATAATAGTTTCGTTTAATAAGTATAAATAGTGAAGAGTTTCATTTATAACCACTTGTGAAGTAATATCTTGAGAATTCCTTAAAACTCTTATTCCATCCCAATTATCATGATAATTAAAATAAAGAGTGTGATTTTCGAATTTTCTTGTAATATTCGGGGAAATACTCCATAAATTATCCTTATTTTCTTCAATTCTAACGGAACCAGGGGCGACTAAAAGTTTTCTATAACTTGCTTTATAAGTCATATTGAAAAGTAGATTTAATGATCGATTTATGTGTATTGGTCTAAAAAAGGATGTGCAATTGGGAAAATGGTTTATTTCTTTTATTTTTAGAGTTCCTCTACCAGGTTCGATTCCATTTGTTATTGAAAATGTATCTCCATTTATGTCTATAGTCATGTTAATTTCTTCAGGATCATAAGTTCTGTTAGTCCTTTGTATTAATTTATACCTAAAAGGACTTCCTTGATCGATTAGAGTCCAGATACCATAATTAAGTTTGGAAGTATATAAATTTTCATGGATTGAGTTCTGTTCATTTAAATACCAAATATAATTAGAATTATCACTTGTAAAAAAACCCGAACCATTCAAAATCAAATAATATTGACCTTTTGAGAGAAATATGGGGTTGGGAAATTCTTGCAAGTACCAGTTTGGCATGCTTGAAATGTTTACTAATACGGAATCCCCGTACTGGGTTGAATTAGGCTTATTAGTATTTTTATCATACCCCTTGATTTGAACCCACACGTCACTTTTTGAGGTATATTGTAAGTATCCATAAATATATACTCCAAATAAAAGAATATCTTCTGTTACATTAATTTGAACCCCATAACCGTCAGTTCCTTTATTAATACTTTTAAAACTGCTACCTTCTTCTTCAACCGTGATTACTTCATTACCTAATTTAATATCGGTAAAATTCGCTTCTAGAGCTGTTATATTCCAATTAGAAGACGGCATTGTTATATTAATTGCATCAACATTAATATTCTCTCCTATGTGTTCAGAAAATTCAGTCATTTGATATTCTTTATTAATAATTATATACTTATCACTAGATTGGGCATTTGCATGATCCAGATTAAAATTTATGATTAATAGAAGATTAAACATGATTAAGAAAGAAATGAAACTAGTCAATCGAATTTTCTTTTTAGCAATCATCTTAATTTATACCCTCAAATTTAACGTTTTTGTCAAAAAATTAATCTATTATATACATATAAAATTACGCATAAAAATTATAATTACATCAATAGATGAAAAAAAGGACAAGAAACTAGCTAAAATGATGTTACTTGGTTCTTATTTTTCAAAACATTAGCTAGATTTTGCCCTAATACTTTAGATGTTTTTATCTCATCAAGATCTTCTTTAATTTTCCCAGTTAATCTTCATATCTCTAAATTCCAATAAATTGATCCTACAAGATTCAAGAAAAAGAAATTTATACAAAAAGACACATGAATAACTATTTTAGAATGGGAAGTTATATAGTGAAATAGGATATAAAATTAAGAATAAGAGGATGACAAAACCTCATAATAGAAAACCAGAATTGGTTTCTCCAGTTCAAGATTGGAATACATTAAAAACTGTGAGAGATTTGGCAGATGCAATCTATCTAGGAATAAAGAATTTTAATATGAGAGCAAATGCGAAAAATTTTGAAAGATCAGATATGAATAAGATGATGGAATATTGCCATGAAAGAACACCTCCTCTAAAAGTGTATTTAGCGACAAATATATTAATATATGACTCTGAACTGCAAGACTTAGAAACTTTATTAGGTGAAGCGAAAGATGCAGGAATAGATGCGATTATTGCCCATGATCTTTCTGTAATTCGGTTTGCTAGGCGTTTCAATCTCAAATTTCACGTTTCAACTCAATGTAATGTATCAAATGTTGAAGCTGCTAATTTTTATGAAGAACTAGGGGCTGAAAGAATAGTTTTAGCGAGAGAATTATCATTACAACAAATAAAATTGATTAAACATCATTTGTCAAGAGCAGAGATAGAATGCTTCGTTCATGGATCAATGTGTACATCGATTTCAGGAAGATGCTATTTCTCAGCAACCCTTACAGATTCTCAAGAATTTTCAGCTAATCGGGGGAATTGTACTCAACCTTGTCGGAGGGAGTGGCGTGTGATTGATGATCAAAATAATGAACTTATCTATGATGGTGAGATGTTCCTAAACTCGAAAGATCTCTCTATGATAGAACATATACCAGAACTGGTAGATGCTAAAATTGATGCTTTTAAAATAGAGGGGCGAATGAAAGACCCCCTATACGTTAAAACAGTTACTGAATGCTACCGAGAAGCAATAGATAGCTATTTTTCTAATTCTTACACTCAAGAAAAGGTTAAAGTTTGGATAGAAAGATTGTCACGTGTATTTAATCGAGGATTTCACACCGGATTTTACTTTCAGAAACCAACTCTGAATGATATAGAGTTGAATAAAAGAGGAAATATATCACCTTTTAAGAAACACTATCTTGGAAAAGTACTTTCATTCGATGAAAAAAGCAAAACCGCGAATGTTTTGTTAGAAAGTCTAGACTTTCCTTTACGGATAGGGGAAGAGATCATTATAATAGGTGAAAATACATATCAAACAGAAATAATTAAAACGATGACATTTAAGGGTGAAAAAATCAAGAGTATAGCTCGAAAACGCTATAGCGACGCTGTAAAAATAAATTTACGCATAGAACATTGCGAACCCAATGATAAAATTTATATCATCGCAAAAACATAAATTTAAACGACCTCTTAATTAAATTAATCTTAACATCTTAATGTGAGAAGATAGGATAAATTAAATGAATTATGAAGAAAAAAGGGAGCGTCTAGTTAATAATCTTATAGAACGTAAGGTTTTATCATCTTTAAGAGTCATCGATGCAATGAAAAAAGTAGAAAGGCATCATTTTGTTCCTGAGGGCGCTTTATCTTCTGCTTATATCGATTCTCCTCTGTCAATTGGTTTAAACCAAACGATTAGTGCACCTCACATGAATGCCATGATGTGTGAGTATCTTGAGTTAAAGGAGGGAGATAAAGTTTTAGAAGTCGGAACAGGTTCGGGTTACCACGCTGCTTTATGTGCGGAATTAGTTGCACCAAAGGATTCAAAAAACCCCGGTCATGTATTTTCTATCGAGCGACACTTAGAATTAGTAAAGGAAGCTCAAAATAGCCTTAAAATTACAGGATATGATAATCGGGTCACCATTATTCATGGGGATGGAACATTAGGTTATCCTTCAGAAGCTCCTTATGATAAAATTTTAGTTACTGCATCCTCCCCCAAAAAAATTCCTCCTCCTTTAAAAGATCAACTTCGAGACGGAGGTATCTTATGTATTCCAGCAGGTGTAAAAGACTGGGCTCAAGATTTATATATTATACGGAAAAAAGGTAATGAATTTGAAGTAGAAAAAAAAGCAGGAGTTCGATTTGTACCCCTTATTGGTAAATACGGATTTGATTAAAAATTAATTTTGCTCCTCTAGAATAGAAATAGTTAAGAAAAATTAACTTTAAATTTCTCTTTCATTAGTTTTGCTCTCACGTTTTTCACAAATTCATTTTTTTCGATGTTTTCCTTGATAGTTTTGCTCGTATAAATGTAGCCATTTCTTCGTACATAATTGTAGTTTCCCATGAGAATAAAACCAATGAGTTTTTTTTTAATATAGATGATATTGTGGTGTTAATATATTTAAAGATATTTAAAACCGACGAAAATCCTTGGTTTGTCGACAAAAATGTAACTTTTAATTGATAGAGATGGTGATGTGATATTCAAACTCTTTTTTTAATTTAAAACTGGGAATAATTGTTATTCCTTGATAAATTTCCTTATATCCTTCATCCGTGAATGCAAAAGCGATAATTGGAAATTTGCTAATCTTGATTGTTTCCTTATCAATCTTAGATTCATTGGATATCTGAAATTCTAAATGAAGATCATATGTTTCATCATACGCTTGCAGGTGATATCCCATGAATTCAAAAGGCTCTATTAAAGAATTCTTAACATCATCAAGAAATAATGTTTGATTACTCTTCCATTGAAATTTTTCTGGATCGCCATTAAAGAAGAAAGGTAAATCAATCCCTAATGAAACGGTTTCAATTATTCTTTTTAGAATTTCTTCTCTTTTGGGGACTTTAACAAACTCTCCTTTTATCCTTATATCAATTTGAGATTCGAGAATAATTATTTCTTTCATGAGTTTACATGGATTAAATTCTTCAGATTCTGGATCCTTTACCGCTCCATTAAATTCAAGATTGATAATGGCAGTTTGTCCATCTTTTTCATTCCGAACTATATTAAAATCTCCATCTATAAAATTTCCTAATTCTACATACTGATCACGTTCCAATTGACTTAAAGTAACATCTTGATTGAAAAATCTAGCACGTAGCATGCTCTTTCTATATCGATCTATCATTACATCGTCGGATTCTATCTCTTCATCTTCATGATACGCTTCAGGCCATCTAGTTAGAGTATTCAATAAATTGTATGATTTAGGTTTATAATCAAGTTCAAAAATAGTTCCACCGTTACTAGGTTCCAAATAAACATTCAACTTGTCAGATTCGATAATAATATCTGTTTTACTATCTTTATTAAAATCCATTGGGAGAATTGAGATATAATTTTTAGACACCAAATTAATATCTGAATTTAATGAATCAATGGTTCGTTCAGCATTAATTAAATGTGAATATACAGAGAAACGTAAGAATTGCAAGTAAACACCTCCAAAAAGACCATGCCAGTAACAATCATTACACTGGGCTTTATAAATCTCATCCCAAGCCTCATTGATTCGCGTTTTATAGGGAAGTGCACCAGATGCTTGGATAAGCTGGTTTTCAATAGATAGTAATTTATTTCTGATATGCAACATCTTTTTATGCATATTATTTGATTCAGGATATTTAACAAGAAAGGAACGCCAAAAACCTCCTTTAAGAAATAAGTATTCATCTTCTTTCTCAGGATTATCCCTCAATTCCTTTCTTAATTTTTCAAATCTTTTTCTAATTGGTGTGGGGAGGACCCATTCTTCCATCTTATCATAACTTGCAGTTGGGAGATAAACAAGCGCTTTAGCTGGGTATTTTTCCATGTACTCCGATAAAGTAATTGACTTTATGCATTCATTATTAATTAATTGTTCGAAAAAGGCTGGAATGAAAGGCTTACCCTTATCTCCATCTTGATGTCCTTCACCTTTAACATAACAAATTTGGTGGGTTGTTGCCCACACACCCATTTTTTCAGCATCAGATATCATTAAAACAAATCTATCCCCCCTCTCATCTTTAACGCTTTTTAAATAATCAATAGTCATGTAAGTTGGTTTCCAAGGGGTTAAATACCTAATCTTTTCGTTAATTGGAAAGATTCTCAGCGTTTTTCCTTGATCCTCGGTGGTATATGTATAAAACGTTTCATTTTCTGTAATGCCGGTTGAACGGAAATGGTTATCATCAACAATTACATATTTCAATCCGGCATCGCTAAGGAAGGAAGGATAGTTCGGTTCCCAAACTCTTTCAGATAACCAAGCACCTTTGACATCAAGCCCAAACTCTTTTTTTATGAGAGACGAAAGTTTTTCTATTTGAGCAATTCTATCTCTATAAGGGATGATTGAAAAAATAGGTTCGTAATAACCCCCACCGATTATTTCTAATTGACCCCGATTTGCCATTTTTCTCAATTTTTTGATGAATTCAGGTTTATTGTCCAGAAACCACTCTAATAAATTTCCTGATATGTGTAGAGTAGTTTTTACATTAGGATTTTTGAAAATTTCATCTATCAATGGCTCATACGCCTTCTTAAAAGCATCCTCAATCACAAATTCAAAATTATCGACAGGTTGATGTAGGTGGAAGACCATACCGAAAAAAATGCTTGATTTATTTGAATTTTCCATAATCATATCAAAAATTCTAATTTTTATTCGAATTATAATCTAAAATAATGAGTCATTAAAATTTTATTTTAAAAACATTAATTCATTTATAGATTTAAATAATAATCTTTTATCTAGTTTTAAAAAAATATTAAAATGCTACTTCTTAAATAAAAGAAGATATAAAACATATTGTGACCTAAATATATATTAGATTCGATTTAGAACATGTGATAACATGAGCTTAGCGGCTTTAGTTAAAGTTAAGAGTTCCTTCAAATTAAAAATCCTAGTAGTAGGATCTGTTAATTCTGGAAAAACTTCATTTTGTTCAAAATATTCCGATAGTTTTTCTAAAAGATTTCGTGAAACTATAGGAGTAGACATTTATGTAAAAGAGGAATTACTCCCGGATGGTAAAATCGCTACGTTATCTTGTTGGAATTGTGCTTCACAAGAAAGGTTTCATTCGTCCCAATCTTTCTTCTTTAGGGGAGCACTTGGAGCATTTGTTTTATTTTCAGTTAATGATTTAGAGAGTTATGGATTAGCCAAAAAATATATAGAAGATATAAGAACACGTGTCAACGGCATACCTATCTTACTGATTGGAAATAAGATCGATTTAGAAAATGAAAGGCAAGTAAACTATAATGAAGTTAAGGAGTACACTAAAAAATTAAAGTTAGCAGGATACATTGAGACATCTACCAAAGATGATATTAATATTTTAAAAGCTTATGCTGTGTTAAGTGAAATCGTATATTTATATCTACGCTCAGGAAATAAGGAATTTGATGTAAATAGCCTAGATTTAAAAATTCGAAATCAAATTGATGATTTGTAAACCTGTCATTTACACTTTACTTTGGTTTTAATTTTTATTTTTAATCTCCTGTAGGTTTAATAGATCTCTTTTCCATGAGTAGAACTGAAGTACGAGATGAAGCTCTTGTTCGATGTAAAATACCCATTGGAACAGTAATACCTTGATTGGGTTTTAATTTAATTGTTTTATCTTCCAAATCAATTAAAAGTAATCCTTCAATAACATAAAAGAATTCATCTTCCTTATCATGCTTGTGCCAGTGAAATTCTCCTTCAATAACAGCTAGTCTAACAACAGATTCATTAACTTTACACAGTGATAAATTTTGCCATTTTTTTGAACAGTTTGCTACTAAAGTTGAAACGTCTATAATCTCTAAGGACTTAAATTTAACCTCAAGATCAATCGAATAATTATTATAATCACTCATTCTTAATCATCGTCTTTTCTTCTATAATATATAAATAGAAGCATATTGAATAATTCAATATTAAAGATCAAAAATTTTATACCTTATTTTTATATATTTGAATAATAATTAAAATAAATTTTAAAGATAACGACAATTCAATAAGTAAGATATCAGAATATCTGATATATATTCAATGTTATTCTATTTTCGAGGTTAGAGAGCATGTCAAACATGATAGATAAGAGCCTTTTACAGCAAGTTTTTAATTCGAATGAATTTAAAGCATGGTTAATTTCAAAGAGGTGGTTTGGTGATAAGTCTTCATTATCCACATTAGATTTTACTGTTATTATAAACTACTTTCAAATATTATCAGATAATATATTTTTAATAATTATTAAAATTACCACAGCAGAATACTCAAAAGAATATTTTTTACCCTTAATCCGATATGAGAGAATTCAAGAAATATTAGAACCCAAAGAAAATAATCGTGACTTGATAGTTACACTGACAGAGAAAACTTTCAGTAAAATTATTGCTTTGAATACTTCAGATGATATTGTTGATTCTGTTTTATCTTTGAATTTATTGGAAGCCGAATACTGTGCTATATTTTGGAAAAAACTTCTTTTTGATAAAAAAATCTCAGAATTATTTCCTTCCATGAATTTGGAGCTAAAACTATATGATGATCAATTTGAAAATGAAGAACATCTTAAAAAAGCTCGAAGTCTAATAGAAGCAGGATTATATCCCGATAAATATGATCTCTCTCTTGAATTGTTAGGTGGGGGAAATACAACAAATATGTTATTCTTACTTCGTATTTACAACAAAAAGACTCCTGATCAGAAACCCGATTCATACGTTTTAAAATCTTACAAGGTATATGCTGAGAGAATTGAACCTCGCACACTATACGTGTTAGTAAGAAATAATTTCCCGAACGCTCCCAAGATTTATGGTATGGTTGATATTAATGGAAAAGAAACCATAGGGATCCTTGAAAATGTGCCGAACATTGGAAATTTGGGAGATATTTATTGGAATGAATTAAATCAGATGGTTAAATCGTTATTCATTAACATTGAAGGAAATTATTCTCATTTGACTAATAAGGAAACAATTAATAAAGTGATAAAAGAATATTGTGGAGAATCTTTGAAGGTATCGGAAGAAATCGGAATACAAATTAAAAATTTACATAAAGCACTAATATTAAAGGGTGACAGCCAATATTTCGAAGAAACCGTTAATAGCGAAGAATATTTATTGGATTATACGAATAAATTGAATAATATGGTTTCAGAAATCCAACAAAATATAAAAAAGAATACTGATCGTGCTTTTTATACATCTCCCAAAATCAGTTCAATTCTAATTGATATCAAAGACAT
>Ga0307380_10004161_pt1 | contig 19642 bp, 15 predicted proteins | sample UN3MG_FD_202239 | JGI IMG/M metagenome (GOLD analysis project Ga0307380, IMG submission 202239) | Soil microbial communities from Risofladan, Vaasa, Finland - UN-3 | ecosystem: Environmental > Terrestrial > Soil > Coastal area > Acid sulfate soil | place: Finland: Risofladan, Vaasa | collected... | reverse complement strand
CTGACCGTGATCCTGTACATGTACCAGCAGGGCTTCGGGCTGTATCAACTAGGCTATGCGGCGGCGGTCGGGTATGTGCTGTTCCTGGCGGTGCTGGTGTTCGCGGTCCTGCAGTTCAAGCTGCTGGCATATCAGAGGTAGAATGCCCAACACGGAGTACACGGAGGATTTGGGAAAGGGGCGGATAGATCGGTCTGGGTAGGCTTTCCTGGTTGAGTGGATAAGACGGGGAATAAGGGTACTGCGGTCATATGCCTGGAGATCACGGAGGAAGACGGGGGCAGTCTGCCTCTCCGTGCCCTCAAGACAATTGACGACAGAATCCTTGTACTGGGTGCTCTCTACCAAGGAACCGAAGACGTGCCAAGACCAGAACTATACTCATCTCTGACTCCGTATCTCCGTGTTAAGGGGTTGAATTCGATTGCTTTTTCCAGGAAAGACACGCAGAAGAATGGGAAAGAAAAGGTATATACCTGATTTAGTGGCCCAGGGATTCATGCTCCTTGGGGCGATGATGGGGCTGGCGCCGATTGCGTGGATGGTTTCGACCTCACTCAAGCCCGAGAAGTACGTTATGAGCGCAATTCCCCGCTGGCTGCCGAATCCCGCGACGATGTCGAACTTCACCGAGTTGTTCACCCAGGCCGAGGACTTCCCGGTCATCCGATGGCTGTTCAACAGCCTGTTCGTCTCGACCTCAGTGACGTTCCTGGTGCTGTTTGTGGCGAGCACGGCGGCCTATGCCTTCGCGCGATTAAGTTCAAGGGGCGGGACTCGTTATTCATGGTGGTGGTCGCGACCATGATCATCCCGGCCCAGATCACTCTCATCCCGGTCTTCCTGATCGTCCAGAAGCTCGGCTGGTTCAACAGCTACTTCGGGCTGATCGTGCCGGGCCTGGCGGGCGGATTTGGGGTGTTCCTGCTTCGGCAGTTCTTCCTCCAGATACCGGTCGAGCTCGAGGAGGCGGCGTACATGGACGGCGCGGGGCCGATTGCCATCTACTGGCGGATCATCCTCCCGCTCGTGAAGCCGGCGCTCGCGGCGCTGGCGATCTTCACCTTCATCGGCTCATGGAACGACTTCGCCTGGCCGCTGATCATCACGAACGACATCGCGATGAGGACTCTGCCGATCGGCATCATGATCTTCCAGGGGCGATACACGCAGGAGTTCGGCCTCACCATGGCCGCGGCGGCGATCTGCACGATTCCGATTATCATCGCCTTCCTGATCTTCCAGAAGAGGATAACCGAGGGGATTGCGATGACGGGGATTAAGGGGTGATGGGGAATGGTTGATGGTCAAGGGTCCATGGGGGATGGCCTTTCCTCCCAGCACCCGGTAATACTGCCAGTTCTGGGCTGGTAGTATTGACAGGCAGGCACATGCGGAGTTCACGATACCACATCCGCACGCAAGATCATCGGGGCACGCACTAGAAGCACCGGGACACTCGCATGACGGAGCACTTTGTCTGCGACACTACCATATACCCAACGCTGAATACCTGATCTACTGTGGGTAGTCATTACGATGATGTCAATCGGATGACTCTCGGCATAATCGCAGATCTCTGATGCTGGATCGCCTTCCCTGACCTCTACTTGGACCTGCAGATCCTCTTTTCTCATTTGGTCTGCAATATCTCCGAGATAGCTCTTCACTCTCTCGGATTCCTCCTCAATATCTAAGCATATGCTGATGACAGGCCCGACAGTTCCAGGCTCAGGTTGTACAGTCATCGCCTGTACCACAGAGAGAAGTATTATGCTGGAGCCAAAAGCTCTGGCAAGTTCTCGGGCATGTGGCAAGGCGAGTTCTGCAAGTTCCGACAAGTCAAGGGTCACGAGTATTTCTCGATACATTACCCGCCCTCCTTTCCACTATTCGGAGCAAGGGGTAGAAGGCTCGAAGAGCCTCGGAGTGATAAGCTTCCGTATCTCCTCCACGATTAACACGCTGCTTGATACCGCTACAATCAGTAACCATTCCCTCAGGGTCAACGCCGTCGTTGTGAACGCGGCCTGGAGAAACGGCACTTGCGTCACGGCAATCTGCAGCAAGAACGACGTGCCTACTCCAAGCAGTACGTACCAGTTCGATAGGAATCCGATCCTGAATATCGAATATACGGAAGACCGGGCGTTAAACGTGTTGAAGAGCTGGAAGATGGCAAGTGTGGCAAAAGCCATAGTCCGTGCCTGCAGTAGTCCCGATATGTGCAGCGCCCAGGCAAAGAGCCCCAGGGTGCCAGCGGCCATCAGTGCCGCTACCAAGCAGATCCTCCATATGGATCGCCAAGTAATTACCGGTTCACTCGGATTTCGGGGCGGCTCACTCATAGCATCACCTTCCTCTGGCTCCACTGCCAGTGGTGCTGTAGCAAAGCCGTCCGTCACCAGGTTAACCCACAGAATTTGAACCGGCAGTAACGGCAGTGGCAGTCCAAGCAGAATGGCTGTCAGGAATGTGAGAAGTTCACCGGAGTTAGTGGCAAGAAGGTACTGTACAATCTTCCGCAGGTTTGCAAATATGGTTCGCCCCTCGTCCACTGCCGCGATTATGGTTGCAAAGTTGTCATCGGCCAATACTACGTCAGAAGACTCCCGCGCCACGTCGGTCCCGGTTCGACCCATGGCTATGCCGATGTCCGCACGTTTCAGCGCTGGGGCATCGTTCACCCCGTCTCCAGTCATTGCAACAAGATGACCATTTCGCTTTAGTACTTCAACTATCCGATACTTATGCCGGGGCTCCACCCTGGCATATACCGATATAGTATCTGCCTGCTGAGCAAGTTCGTCATCGGTCAGCTTCTCCAGTTCCTGACCGGAGACTACCCTGTTCCCGTCAAGTATCCCCAGCTTCTTCGCGATGGCTTCCGCCGTTACTGGATTGTCACCCGTTATCATGACCACTCGTATCCCGGCCGTCCTTGCATCGGCCACTGCCTTGAAGGCCTCCTCACGCGCAGGATCCAGCATGCCGAACAGCCCCAGGAACACCAGCCCCGTTTCCACATCCTCCCGCGTGATAGACGTCTTGTTCTCAGCAGCTTCTTTGTAAGCCACTGCCAGCACCCTGAATGCATCTTTGGCGAGGGAACGGTTTGTATCATTGATGGCGCTCGCGTGTTCCCCGGATAGCGGAACGTCATGACCATCGCTCCTGACATGGCTGCACATGGACGCGAGAATCTCGGGTGCGCCTTTCACGCAGATATTCGCTTGTCCGCCGAATTTGTTGAGCGTGGCCATATACTTGCTTTCAGGTTCAAAAGGTATCTCATCCAACCTTGGGTGTTCCTCATCGAGCATAATCTTCCTGATGCCGGCCTTCCGGGCAGCTACAACTAATGCACCCTCTGTCGGATCACCGGAAATGATCCATTCGCTGTCTGTCTCGATCATTTCAGCGTCATTGCAAAGAACGGCCGCAGTCAGCGCCAGGGACAAGCTGGGATAATCAGATGGGTTGATTGACTGCCCGTCAATACGAAACTCTCCTTCCGGATCATAACCACTGCCGGTAATGCCGAAATGGGTGCCGGATACAAAGCACGTTTCAACCGTCATCTCGTTCTTCGTGAGAGTCCCTGTCTTGTCAGTGCATATGACGGTCGAGGATCCAAGGGATTCCACGGCAGGCAGTTTGCGAATGATGGCGTTCCTCCTCGCCATGCGTTGTACCCCAATGGCAAAGACTATGGTGACGATTGCCGGCAGTCCCTCCGGAATGAAAGCTACGGCGACCGCCACTGCAGTGAAGAATAGCGTGTATATGTCAAATCCCCTTATGACGCCGACTCCCACCAGTACGGCGGCAACGAGCAGCCCCACAATTCCGAGCCATCGGCCCACCTGGGCGAGCTTTCGCTGTATTGGGGTCTCGACTACCGGAGACTGCTGCACCTCTTCTGCAATCCGGCCTGTCTGCGTGTTGTTCCCGGTAGCCACTACTGCGGCCATGCCTCGGCCGGCGGCCACCGCAGTAGTGGCGTAAAGCATGTCAGACCTCTCTGCCAGTGGTGTGTCTCTGGTTACAACTTCCACGCCCTTGTCCACAGGCACGGATTCCCCTGTAAGCATGGATTCGTCTACCTTCAATCGAATTGCCTCTAGTATTCTGGAATCTGCGGGAATCTTATCACCTGCAACAATTACAACGAGATCACCGGGAACTACCCGTTCCGCAGAGATCTCCATTTCCTCACCCGCTCTCACTACTTTTGCAGTGGCGGCAGCCATCTTCTTCAGTGCTTCCAGGGCTTTCTCCGCTTTGTATTCCTGGGCGAAACCTATGATGGCGTTGAAAACGACTATTATAAGGATCACCTCTCCATTGATTATCTCGCCCAGTGCAAACGAGATCACACTAGCCGCAAGAAGAACATAGATGAGCGGACTTCTGAGTTGCTTAAGAAATCTGACTATGGCCGGCGTCCCTTTGGCCTTCTCGATGGTATTGGGCCCGTACATCGCAAGCCGCTGCTCAGCTTCACCGGGGGCAAGTCCTTCAAGAGATGAGTTTAGTCTCCGCAGTACTTCATCTGCCGACATACAGTGCCAATCATAGTCAGTGGCCTGCTGTATCATGCGATGAGTCCTTCCCGGATGACTATCGGACGAGAATAGCAACCTGACTTGGCATTCTGCACAGGGGTATCCAAACAAAGGATATCGCCCTGGAAACCAGGCGGCCTCAAAAATCCCGTTTCATAGGTTCATTCCCGATGCTCTACGGGTACAAAACGAAGAGTCATGATAGGATATAGCAATGCGAGAGTTTGCACGTCTGTTAGTCGGAGTGGATTTCTCTCCACGGTCACAGACAGCAGCCGAAATGGCCGTAGCCCTGGCGCGCAAAGCCCATGCATCCGTTGACCTTGTATATGTTATCGAGACGATTCCGACAGAGATGGATGCCTGGATATTGGGCTTGGACAGGCTGAGCATCGAACAGGTGGAAGCCGCCGAAGCACAAGCAGCAATAGCCGGGCTTGCCGAGCAGCTTGACTATGAGCGCATACATACGGAGGTAGTATTTGGAAAGCCCGATGCTACACTCACACAACGCTATGACGAGAAGGATATCGATCTCCTGCTGATTGGCAACGCCGGCTCACACAGCCCCATGCCGCGTCATGGTTTGGGCAGTACTGCTTACAAGCTCGTTGAGCATGGGCCGGAAAGGGTGCTCGTTGTGAAGGCCGGCTATCACGGAGCCCTAGACAGAATTGCCGCCGCCATCGACTTCTCCGGCATATCCGATGAGGTGGTGAGACTGGGCACACTCATCGCCGGGATCACCGGCGCACGATTGTCTGCAGTTCACGCATTTTCCACCGCGCTGGTGGATTCCATACGGTTCGCATGTGGTGACAAAGCCGCGAGCAAAGCCATGGAATGTCTGAGGCAGGACCGTGAGAACCGATTGGGTGATAGCATTCAGGCCTATCAAGGTTGCGGTGCTCCTATTGAGCCGGTGGTGCTCACAGGCTCCGTATCATCCGCGCTCATGACGTATCTGCGAGACGAAGAGATCGATCTGGCTGTCGTGGGAACGGAAACTACCCCACGCATAGCAGGCTATCCGATTGGCAGCACTACTCACGCCATCGTGAACGAAACCCCAACCAGCGTCCTCGTGGTGAGAGCCCATGAACAAACTATCTCCAGAGAGTAGCAATTACGTAGGCTACATACATCGCCAGCAGGATTGCTCCACGCCAACGCGGAATCAAACCGCAGCGTGATGGGAGTATCATCGCTACGGTTGCTACGCCGAACAACAGTGCCACCCTTAGCTCTCCCCACTTGATAACGATAGGGTGGATGACAGAAACGATTCCGATGATGAGCAGGCCGTTGAAGATATTGCTGCCCAGGATGGTATTCAGCCCAATTTCTTCGTGCCCTCGGAGCTTGGAGATAACTGTTGTCGCAAATTCTGGAATGGTTGTACCCACCGCAATGAAAACTGCTCCAACAACAAACTTGTCTATACCTAGCAGGACGGCGATGCCGCTCGCGCCCACAACCACGAGACGTCCGGCTGCAATGAGTAGGATCAGCCCAATAGCACAGAAAGATACTGCTGTCCATACACGTGGCTGACTGAGTGCTCTGCCGGTCGTACTTCGCTGCTTGCGGGCCTCGACCACGACAACAGTCATCCATATCGCGAACACCGCCAGCAGGAGGATCCCGTCCAAGCGGGAGAGCATACCGTCTACAGCGAGTACCCCGATGGCAACTGGTGTCAAGAGCGACGTCAAAAAGTTGCGCCCTATATCGTCTCGCGATACGTGAATCGCACCTATGAGCAAAGCGAGACCCAGGATCAGAGCCACGTTGAGTACGTTGCTGCCAACACAATTTCCAAGCACAATCTGAGGGGTTCCGGCAAGGGCCGAAGAGATGCCGACTGATAATTCTGGGGAAGACGTAGCGAAGGCCGCCACTGTCACGCCAATGATGCTTGCCGAGACACGCAGACAGCTTGCCAACCCGACTGTGCCGCGAATGAAGAGTTCGCCGCCCAGCCCGGCGCAGATAATACCCGCGAGGAAGTAAATCAGGTCAGTCATGGCAAGAAAATGCCGCAACTTGGGTGAGAGCAATATCGCATATCTTGACTTCGCATTCTCATCGGTTGTCACCTCCGCTATGGCTTTTCCCCAGGCAATCAGAACGACCAAACTCCACCTCTATGCCATGCTCTCCACCGTGCCCGATGCCATGATACATTCGAACCAATTGCCCGCAAAATGTAGAAGGTCCATGATGCAGCTTCTTGTAAAGGATTGTAAGGGACCGATGTGACCGATATGTAAAGGCTCAGCAGGAGCTTCGCCCTCCCCCGGCTAACTGTTCATCATGCATCTCAAGAGCGTTTCCTGCCATCCTGAGGGGTATCCCACGCGGGAGCACTATCCGTTCAACCTGGCTGTCTTTCAGCAGCCGACGAGGTTGACGTTGGACTCGCCGATCACCATATTCGTCGGAGAAAATGGGTCGGGCAAATCCACGCTGCTGGAGGCGATGGCGCATAAGTGCGGCATATACATCTGGCGGGATGCGGGGAGGATGCCCTTCGAGTGCAACCCGTATGAGAAGCTGCTCCCGAAGCACATCTCAGTCGAGTGGGCGGACGGCCGAGTGCCGGGGTCGTTCTTCTCGGCGGACGTGTTCAAGGACTTCACCGAAATCCTGGACGAGTGGGCGAGCATGGACCCGGGGCAACTTAGGCACTTCGGCGGCAAGTCACTGGTGACGCAATCGCACGGGCAGTCGGTCATGTCGTTCCTGAGCGCGCGCTGTATGATCAAGGGGCTTTACCTCTTCGACGAGCCGGAAGCAGCCCTCTCGCCGAAGAGCCAGATCCACTTGCGAGACGTGCTCACGAGCATGGCGGAGGCAGGGCATGCGCAGTTCATAATGTGCACTCACTCGCCGATCCTGCTCTCGTGCCCTGGGGCGACCCTCTACAGCTTCGACCGCATCCCCATCGCGCCGGTGAGGTACGAGGACACGGAGCACTACAAGATCTACAGGAAGTTTATCGGAGAATAATGGGTCATATGGGACATATGGGTCGTATGGGATGGATACTGCTGATACTGCTGGTTGTCCAGGCAGGGGCGATGGCTGGGAATGTTAATCTCACGCTCGGACCGGAGGGGGAAATCCTCGGGTGGCTGGTGACGGGTCCGCTGCCGAATCCCGGCGCTGACCTGGAGCACTGCGAGGGATTCGACAAGGACTACATTGGGGAGAGCGGCGTCAAGCCGGTCGAGGGATCGAAATGGCGGCTCGCGGTTGCGGATACCGATAAGGGCCTGGACTTTCTTCGCATATTCAAGACGAACAAGCCGGCGGTAGCTTATGCATATGCCGCCATCAAGAGCATATCGGCCAGGAACGCCCGACTCTTGCTTGGAAGCGATGACGGCGTGAAGGTGTGGGTGAACGGCAGGCTCGTCCATACAAGCCATGAGACTCGGGGCGTCAAGCGGGATGAGGATCAGGTGGATATCCGCCTGAACAAGGGCATCAACCGGCTGCTGTTCAAGGTTGACCAGCATTTCGGCGGATGGGGCTTGATCGCGCGGATAGACGCCCCGGCGACGGAAGTCTTGGATATACGGCCAAATGCGAAGGACAATCCGATCATTCGAGCTTCTGCCGGGAAGAAGGGCGTGCTGGACATGGGTGCGCTGAGCAGGTGTGCATCGTGGGAGCGGAAGATAGAGATTTGGAGACCGTGGTTCAGGATCGGCATCACGGAACCAAAGGCAAAGGATCTCGGGTCTAAGGCAGACGCCCTCGAAAAGCAGTTCAAGGCCGAGTGGGAGGCGCTTACCCAGAGGCTGCAGAATCCCGGACCGCTTGTGCAGACTGATCCCGCGAAGGAGGACTATATCCGAGTTGCGCCGGGCGGGCGGTACTTCGTTCATGCGAACGGGCGGTTCTTTACTCCAATAGGATACAACCACAATCCCGACTGGACGGGGTTTATCGAGTGCGCGGTCGGGACGGAGGCATACGATCCCGTCGCCGCGGACCAGTTCTTCAAGCGCCTCCATGATTCAGGAGTGAACCTCGTCAGGATGATGGTCGAGACTCCGGGCGGGGGCAATGTAATCGAGAAGCCGCTGGGCACGTTTCTGCCAGAGCAAGTGGCATGGATAGACAGTATTGTGAAGCTCGCACGGAAATACGACATCAGGCTGATGGTCACGCCCTGGGATACATTCTGGATGAGCAACCACTGGGACTCCAATCCGTACAACATCAAGAACGGCGGGCCGGTAGAGAAGAAGGTAGACTTCATCACCAAGCGGGAGGCAATCGAGGCGGAGAAGAAGCGGCTGAAGTTTCTCATCGAACGCTGGGGAAACACCGGCACGATCTTCGCCTGGGAGTTGCTGAATGAATCGGATTACTGGTGGGAAGCATCGCCGGAGCAGGTGACGGCATGGGCGAAGGAGATGAGCGACTTCGTCCGCGACTATGAGAAGGAGAAGTGGGGGCGCAATCACCTGGTCTGCATCTCGACCGGCAGGCCCGTTCCAGACGGCGGCTGGGGGGACCTGGTGTACAGGATGCCGGGGATGGACCTCGCCACGACCCACCTCTATCTGGATGCCGCCAATGCGCCTGATGAGCCGATCGGGCCGGCGCTCGCGATTCGGAGGGGCGTTAACTATGCGCTCTCGCAGATCAAGGACAATCGCCCATACATTGACGGCGAGGATGGGCCGATCAACCGGTGGATCGAGGACGAGAAGCTCGACGATGAAGTGTTCCATAACATGGTTTGGGCGCACATGGCGTCGGGCGGGGCAGGCAGCGGCCTCCGGTGGCCCTATCGAAATCCGCACATACTGTCGGATGGGATGTATCACGAACTCTCCTTGATGAGCAAGTTCACCAAGGATGTGCCTTGGGAGAAGTTGACCGGCGACCAGTCTGACCTCAAGGTGAGCGCGCCGGAAGGATGGGTAGCTTGTTCGACAGGGACGAAGGAAGGTGCGCTCATTTGGGTCACCGGGGCGAAGAAGGGCGATATCCGCATGGCCTGGCCTGATGGACCAACGAGCGTGCAATACAGGTGCTTTGACACCAAGACCGGCGAGTGGTTTGCAAAGGGGACGGGGCTCAGTATCCATATTGACCGCTCGTCCGTGGCAGTCATATTGGAGTGAGGGGGTAGTCGTTATGAAGACAATCATTCGTGCACTCGTCCTGATTCTGGCCTTATCTGTAGTCTCCGGGTGCTCCAAGAAATCCGGCCCGACTGCCAAGTACAAGATCGGGTTTGCGAATCTGACGGAAGATGCCACCTTCTTCGCGGACGTGCGCACCAGCATAGACCGTGCGGCGAAGAAGGCCGGCGATATAGAAGTGATCATGGCGAACAACCGGATGGACGGCGCCACCGCGCTGACGAATGCCGAGACGTTCATCAACCAGGATGTTGATCTGGCGATCGAGTTCCAGACCGACGAGAAGTTCGGACCGGCGATAATGGAGAAGTTCAACGCCAGGAAGATCCCGGTGATTGCCATAGACATCCCTCACCCTGGGGCGGTCTACTTCGGAGCAAACAACTACAAAGCGGGATTGATCGGCGGAGAGGCGGCCGCCAAGTATGCCACCGAGCATTGGGGCGGCCAAGTGGACAAAGTGCTCTCCCTGGAGCTTCCTCAATCAGGCGACATTCCCGCGAAGAGGATGAAAGGGCAGCTAGACGGCATCAGGAAGCACATCAAGATCGCCGATAGGGACATCCTCCACCTGGATAGCAAGAACACCCTGGAGGAAGCGCAGAGGGTAGTGGCAAATGTGTTGAACACCATGCCTGATGCCAAGCGCATCCTCGTGGTCACCATCAACGACGGCACCGCCCTGGGAGCCATCGCGGCCCTGGAGATCGCAGGTCGAAAGCAGCAGGCGGCGGTTTTCGCTCAGGGCGCGGATGCCAGCGCAAGGCAGGAAATACGGAAGTCGGGAAGCATACTCATCGGCTCAGTTGCGTATTTTCCCGAACGATACGGGGACCACCTGATACCTCTGGCCCTGGACATTCTGGAAGGGCGGCCGCATGAGAAGGAAAACTTCGTCAATCACGTGCTGATCACGAAGGACAACGTGGACAAATACTATCCAGGGAAGTAGATGAGCTACCGTTCGCTCAGCAAACACACGCCGACGCTGATCCTGATGGCGACGTATGTCGCCTTGATCGCCTACCTGTCTATCTCGGCAGAGCATTTCGCGACCTCCAACAATCTTCTCACAATCCTTCAGACCGTCGCCGTGATCGGGATAATCGCGGCAGCACAGACAATTGTGATCATCGGCGGAGGCCTTGACCTCTCCGTCGGCTCAGTGGTGGCGCTCACCGTCGTGACGGTTTCGCTCTTGGAGGGCAAGGGGATCCCGATATTCTGGGCCTCTTGTGCCAGTCTCGCAATCGCTGCTCTGGTCGGTACGGTCAACGGAAACGCCGTCACCCGCCTGCGGATAAACGCATTCATCACCACTCTGGCCACTCTGTCCATCGCAAGCGGAGTGGCATTCGTACTATCCAGCGGGCACACTAACCTGATCGCTTCATCGGGTTTTCGAGTATTGGGAATCGGCAGACTCGCGGGGATTCCAATTCCGATACTGATCCTGGTGGTTGTATTCATCGCGACTCATGTACTTCTCACTTCTACCAGATACGGCCGGGCGATCTATGCCGTTGGAGGGAATGCCGAAGCATGCCGGTTGTCTGGGATGGACATCGGCGTTGTGCACCGGAGGGCCTTTCTGTTGTCGAGCCTCGCTGCCGGTGTGGCGGGACTGATTCTGGCGGCCCAACTGGGAGCGGCCGCTCCGCAAAGCGCTCGGGGCTATGAGCTTCAGGTAATCGCGGCTGTGATCCTCGGAGGCACAAGCCTGACGGGCGGCGCGGGAAGCGCAATCGGCACGCTCCTCGGTGTTCTAATGCTCGGCACGTTGAGGAACGGCCTCGATCTTCTGCACGTGAACTTCTACTGGCAGGAAGTCGTGATGGGGCTGGCTCTCGGACTAGCCGTCTCCGCCGACCGCCTGCGCCAATTCAGGCGTCCCAAGGGAGACTGATCGTTACGTGCGTTGGTATGATTATGAGCGGGAATCCAGTCTATCCTGAATACTTGGCGGATCCGTTCGTTTGGCGGCATGATTCTATTCGATCTGGACGATACATTAGTCATTGAAGAGCAGGCGGCGGTTGACGCTTTCCTGGCGGTAGGGGAATCGGCTCGGCAGCAATGCGGACTCGACCCAGAAACCCTCCATCAAACGATCCGTCAGTGCGCACGGCGATATTGGCACGAGTCACCGGCTCGTCCCTGGTGCCTGGCAGTTGGGATCAGTTCGTGGGAAGGTCTGTGGGCGGACTTCCAGGGCGATCAACCGGAGTTGCAGGCACTGCAGGCCTGGTCGCATGAATACCGGAGGGCCGCTTGGTCTACTGCACTGCGGGAGTGCGGCGCAGATGACAGCGATCTGGCAGACGAGCTGGCGCTGAGGTTCATTCAAGAGCGCGATCGTCGGCACAAGACGTTCCCGGATGTTTTGCCGGTACTCCGATCCCTCTCAACAGACAATCGCATGGCAGTCCTCACGAACGGCTTCTCCCATCACCAATGGCGGAAGCTGAGAGGCGCCGGGTTGGAGGGATTCTTCGAAACCGTTATCGTATCCGGCGACCACGGGATTGGAAAGCCCGACCCTCGTATCTTCTCCATTGCTATGTCCGCGCTGGGCCTCAGTGCCGCTGAGGTTTGCATGGTCGGCGACAGTCTCTCCAGCGACATTGCAGGGGCAAGGACTTCGGGGTTAAGGGCGATCTGGGTCAACCGCGACAACGTGACTCCGAACGATGATGCTGTTCCAGATGCAATTATTTCGGACTTGTGGCAATTGCCTGGCCTAGTGCGCTAAGAGCACATCGAGCTCGGCGATGCCGGCCCAAGGGGAATCGTCCCTGCCTTTTAAGGCGACGAGGCGGATGTATCGGCCTTTGCAGGGGGCGAATAAGATGGTTTTCTCCTTCGCATCAAGGGCGAAAGAGCCCTTCGCCACGGGAGTCCCCCAATCCTTGGCATCCTCGCTGACGTAGAACTCGTACTCGGTGAACCAGCCGTTCTGCATGTCCTGGCGAGGGAGGTACTTGAAGCCGGTCAGCTCAATCGTCTGCTGAAGGTCTATCTGAATCTCATGCGGGTACGGCGGCTGGTCGCCTTGCCACTGGGTATGCCAGAATGTGTCGGGATCGCCGTCAATGGCATTTGTCGCCGGGTTGGCGACATCCTCGCTGTCCACCTTGAGCACCTTCGCCCCGAGGGATTGGAGGGCAGTCGGCGGCTGCTCACGCAGGGAGGTGCTCAACTGGGCTGGAGTCAGTCGCTGCTTGGGCTGGAAGGCATCGGAAGCCATGTAGTCAAGGATGCTCTTGAGCATTTGGAGGCAGGCAGGCTTGTCGGCCCCGACGTTCATCGAGCACACCATGAGACGACCATCCCCCACCCCGGCCTCCAGGAGATTGCCCATCTTGCGGTTCTTGATGAAGTTATCTATCACCTGAACTATCGGCCGGAAGCTCGCGGGCGTGCTGCTGAGGTCCATATTCGAAGAGTTGGCAAGCAGATCGAACCACTGCCAATCGGCATAGGAATCCGTCGGGAACTCGGCGAGGGCGGGGTGCTTAGGATCGAGGAGGATCCCCTCCCCCTTATTGGCCTCACGGGCAAACATGACTGGGTCCCAGAAGACTGTATATGGGCTGCCGGTGCCCGGTTGGACGAGCAGTCGCTTCGGGGCGATCATGAGCACCTTCCTGCCGGCCCGGAGGTTGGATGTCATCTCCTCGATGGATTGAGTCACCACGACATCGGATGGATTGGGATCCGCTTTCGGCGGATAGACCCAGATATTCCAACTATTCGAGGCATTGGTGCCTTTCAAGGAGACTGTGACGGTGAGCTTGGCGGGCGCGGATACCTCGGCTAGGGAGGCGCTTATGTCCCCCAGGTCATAGAGGTCACCGGTTGGGAGGGCCTTGGTCGCCAAAATGCCGGATGCGATGTCATGGCCGGATTGATCCCTGATCGCCCACATGGGAATCGCAGTGATGTCCTTCGGGCCAAAGTGAGCAACCTGCACCCGCGCGGTGAAGGTCTCGTCGGTCGTCCAAGTTCGCTTGTTCATGCGGAGAAGTGGGACGGTCGGGCTGCAGAACCTGCGCCATTCCTCAGGCTTGACGATGCCCTTGGAGTCCCAGAAGGCGTCCAGAGTGCCGACGAGGGCCGTGCCCTGGCCGGGGAAGTCGTGAAGGTCGAGGAGTTGGAATCCGCCGTGACCGGGAGTTCTCAGCAATACCTCGATCTCTTCCTTGTAGAGCTCGGCGGAGAGCTTGCCGGATGCCTGAGTGAATGCCGCCGCCTGGTCGAGTACGCCGTGAGCCAGCAGGCCGTCGCGGATCAGGCCGAAGTTCGACGGGCGGAGGACGCCGGTATACTTCTTCATCTCCGCCAGGTTTGGGAAAACGGCCCATTGGCCGATCTCATGGGAGACTATCGGAACGGGATGAGTGGCATCCTGGGCGCTGAAATCGGTATCGGTCGTTGGCCCATGGAGACCTCGGATTGCGGCCACACGGTAGTCATCATGATCCCCGAACGAATATGCGGTGGATTGGCTGTAGAGGTGTCGGGGATCGTGTTGTTGGCCGAGAACGACCAGCTTCTGAAGAAAGGATTCGTCGCCCCGCAACTCATTGCCCATACAGAGCATCCCGAAGGATGAATGATTGCCGTAAGTGTCGAGGATGCGCAGCATCTCTTGCTGGATGAACTGGTCTCTGGGCAGATCCTGGCCGACATTGCCGACCCACTGCGGGAGCTCGACCTGGAGGAGGAATCCCATTTGATCCGCCGCCTGGAATGCGGCCTCGGGCGGACACCAGGAATGGAAGCGCATGTGGTTCAGGCCGTAGGACTTGCATATCTTGAGTATCCGCAGCCAGGAGTCCACATCGGTCGGCGGGTAGCCGGTCTTGGGGAAGATGCAGCATTCGAGCGTGCCCCGGAGAAAGATCTTCCGGCCGTTGAGGACGAGGCGCTTGTCTGTCACTCTGAGATCGCGCATGGCGAAATGGGTCGTATAGGTCATATGGGTCATATGGGTCGGGGAAACCGACAGAGTATACAGGCTTGGCGAGAACTCGTCCCAGGGCTTGGGATCAGGGATTGGGATGGTGGTCTCAGCTCCCTTGACCGTCTTCGAGGCAACGAGCTTGCCGCTATGGAGAACGTCAAACTTGAGGGCGGAGAATGGGCCATGGACGGATGCCTTCACCTTTATGCTCTTGGATTCAGGATAGACCTGCACGCTCTCGATATCGTTCTTTGGGGCCGCCTGGAGTTCGATGCGGCCCACAATGCCGTTCCAGTTGGTCTGGGTCTCCTCGGTGATGGAGTGGGCCCAAGCGCCGACATTATACTTGATCGTGTTATCCACTCGGATAGTAAGACGATGGACTCCCGGACTTGCGTTCAGTTCGTGAACATGAGGCACGCAGAGGCTGTCCTGCATCCCGCAGGGTTTGCCGTCGAGCCAGACCTGAGTCTCCCAGTGGCAGCGTTCGAGGAAGAGGACAACTCGCTTACCCGCCCATTCCCTGGGGACGGTGATCTCGCGCTGATACCAGGCAGGGCCGGTGTACTCGTAGAGGCGGCTGGGATGCTGCAGATCGGGCTTGCGCTTGTTGGGTATGCCCTTGTGGTTGGTGTCGGTCGAGCCCGGGAGCATCACCGTCTCAGGGAGGGCCTTGTTAAACCAGCCCTCGCTGATGCCGACATTCTGCGGATCGAGGGCGAACTTCCATTGTCCGGCGAGGGAGATGGTTTCAGACGCCGTGCAGCCCGCGGTGAGAAGGATTGCCGTGAGAATCCAGTATAGTGTGCGCATGGTAAGGGGATTATAGCAGATTGAGCGCTATATACGCATACGCCGTCTCATGCCCAGGATCATCCCGATCCCGCCGGCAAGGATGAGGAGCGATGAGGGCTCGGGAACAGCGCAGACTCGGAACCCGATGTCATCGTACTCGGCCGACGGGTCGTAGTAGCTGCGAGTCGAGGCGCTGAGGGGGTCGTAGATGGCGAAGGAGAGAAACGAACCACCACGGACGCCGCGATAGGAGTCAAACACGTCCTGTACTATGGCTTCGTTCCACTCCCAGACATTGCCGCCCTGATCGAATATCCCGTATGGGCTGTCGGAGTTCTCATGAGCGCCAACCTCCGTGCGGTAGTATGGGCTGCCGATGGTGTAGCCGTTGTTCGAGTAAGTCGCATTGTTCCCCGGATCAGGATCAACCAGTTGGTTGGAGGGTAGTGTGTTGCTTGCCGTCGGATAGTCCCAATAGCCGGCGTTGGTCCCGCCACCTTTGTAATAGGCCGCCTTGTACCATTCATCCTCACCGGGGAGAAACCACTTGGCACCGGGCTTGCGCTGGATGGTGCGGCCGTCGTCTCCGTTGTAGCCGTTGATCGCATAGGCCCCGTCCTCGGTGGTGGACGAGTTCTGCAATCCAGCCGGCTGGCCGTTGTGAAGCCAGTTTGCAAATCGGCAGGCATCCCAGAAGTTTACGTGATTCACAGGTCGGTTTGCCCGGTCACTTGCCACGCTGTAGGTGTAGCTGCCTGAGGCTCCTGCGCGCTGGATCTTGCAGCCGTATGAGTCGCCCCACATACTGGCATTATACAGTCCGTAGGTATCCGTGGCGGCCACCGCGTTCAGGAATTCCGTGTATTGCCCTGCGGTGACCTCATACTTGCCCATGTTGTAGGCATAACCCACCGAGCCGTAGCCGGTCGTACCATCATTCATTACTTCTATGTCTGGCGCATTGCCCGGATCACCCACGGGTACGGTATCAATGGTGATATTGGCAAAGCATTGGACAGATAGGACTGATACGACGAATAGAACGGATAAGAAAACTACCAGCGGCCTTGACATCTCTTCTCTCCTTCGAAGCAGTGCTTATTTAGCAGTAAGCTACCTACATCATACGCCGATTTGTGATATTGTCAAGTGAGCGGCGAAAACCCGGTAATTCTACCGGGTGCTCTGGGGAGGGGGTTCAACCCCTCCCCAACGATTATGGGGCTAATACGCCCTCGCGAAGATCGCCTGCTCGGTGGATTCGCCGTTGCAGCGGATGCACTTGCCCGTCCCCCCCGGCTGATCGAGCGGGATGCAGCGGTTCGAGGCCTTGGTCTCTTCTCTGATCGCCTGCTCGCACTCGGCCTTGCCGCACCACCAGACCTGGGCGAAGCCATCCTCGACCGCCGACTTGAATTCCTCGAAGGTCTCGGGACGATGAGTGTGCTCCTCGCGGAACCTGAGCGCCTTATCGAACAGGGCCTGCTGGATGGTCACGAGCATATCGGAAACCGCGACTTCGAGGCCCGACCAATCTGCGAACGACTTGCCGTCCCTGCCGGGGATATCCCGCCGGGCGAGAACTACGCTCTTGTTGGCGACATCCCGAGGGCCGATCTCGATCCTGAGCGGGACGCCCCGCATCTCCCAATCGTTGAACTTCCAGCCGGGGGTGGCCTCCTCGCGCGAATCGAGCTTTACTCGGATGCCAGCCGATTGGAGCTGCTTAGAGACTTCCTCGGCGGATGAGAGGACGCTCGCCCGCTCCTCGTCGGTCTTGTAGATCGGGACGATCACCGCCTGAATCGGTGCGAGTCGCGGAGGCAGGATGAGCCCCTTGTCATCGCCGTGGGTCATGATGATTGCGCCGACCATGCGAGTACTCACGCCCCAGGAGGTCGTCCAGCAGTGCTGAAGCACATTGTTCTGATCGAGATATGTGATATCGAACGCCTTCGCGAAGTTCTGGCCCATGTAGTGGGACGTGCCGGATTGGAGCGCACGCCGGTCACCCATCATGGCCTCGATGGTGTAGCTGTTGACCGCGCCCGCGAACTTCTCCGCATCGCTCTTTCGGCCGGGGATGACGGGGATGGCGGCCTCATTCTGGGCGAAGTCAACGTAGACATCGAGCATCTTGAGGGTCTCTTCCATCGCCTCCTCGGAGGTCGCGTGGGCAGTGTGACCCTCCTGCCACAGGAACTCGGCGGTTCGGAGGAAGAGCCTGGTGCGCATCTCCCATCGGACGACGTTCGCCCACTGATTGATGAGGACCGGCAGGTCGCGATAGCTCTTGATCCACTGGGCGTACATGTAGCCGAACATGGTCTCGGAGGTCGGGCGGATGGCGAGCGGCTCCTCGAGCTTCTCCCCGCCGCCGATGGTGACGACCGCCAATTCGGGTGAGAAGCCTTCCACGTGATCGGCCTCTTTTTCAAAGAAGCTCATCGGGATGAAGAGCGGGAAATAGGCGTTCACATGGCCGGTTTCCTTGAATCGGCGGTCGAGGGCGGCTTGAACGTTCTCCCAGAGCGCATAGCCATACGGCCGGATCACCATGCAGCCTCGAACGGGCGCATAATCGGCCATCTCGGCCTTCTGGACTACGTCCGTGTACCAGCGGCTGTAGTCCTCGCTCTGTGGGGTGACGGCTTCCCCGACGGATCGGGGTGCTCGCTCCTGCGGCACTTCGGGCATTATTTCAAATCCTTTCTCACAAGATGGACAGGATAAGGAAACGGGAGGGGCGAAGGAAAGAATGCAATCCGTCCTTCGCCCCGTATGTCTTCATACTGAGGTAATGTTACTTCTTCCGGCGGATTATCCCTGCAAGTGCGAGGAGGCCACTGCAGAGGATGAGGAGGCTGGAGGGTTCGGGCACAGGCTCCCAGACTAGGGATTGGCAGTAGGCCCAGTCGTTCGTGACGAGGTACCCGGTGATCCATCCTCTGTCGTTTATGTCCGTAGCATATGACTCGTAGTCTCCCAGTCCTGCCGAAAGATCGACGATGCTGCCATCGGTATTCCAGAGGACGGCTTTCTTGCCCAGACTGCCCACGACCTGACCGACATTGTTGACGCCGAGAGCTTCGTTCCCGGATGTAGAGCCCATATCCGGCAGCTTCTGCACAGTCCCGTCCGGAAGCCATTTCACAGCGCCGTTGGCCCTGCCGACCACTATCCCATCATCGTTCATCGCGCACGCATATGCACCCCACGACGCGGCGTCCGCCGGAATCATCAGCGGAATAGAACCGCCGGACTGCGTCCAGATGTAGGGCTGTGTTCGCAGGCCATCCGGCGCGTCCGAGGTAGACGACCAGAGCACCTGATCACTATTGTTCAGATCGATCCCCACGTTCTCCCGTGCGGAGTTGTCGCCTATCTCAATTGGGCTGTCCGGCGAACTCCAGAAGACCGCGTAGTCGCCGATAGTGCCGACGACCTGGCGGTCATCGTTGATTCCGCTAGTGTATGCGAAGGTGTGCTCCATACCTGGTGGCCTGTCCAGACCCACAAGTGTGCCGTCGGCCATCCTGACCGTCAGTCGCTCAGGGCAACCGCCGCCATATCCAACAACATCGCCGTGATCGTTGATGTCCGAGGCGATATCTAGGATTCCTGTGACCTGGATGTAGCTCGGTGCACTGCCGGGCCGCCAGAGATACGCCGCTTGATGATCGGTTTGTTCGTACCCAGTGGATCCGGCCACGACAACATTGGATTCGTTGATCGCTCGCGCGACGTTCCGCTCGGTTCTGATCAAGTCTCCGATGTTGTGTACCCTGTACTGCACGGCCCGCGCACCGGGTGTCGCCAGCGCCACCAACCCAAGAAAGCATACTGCCAACGTGATGGACCTCATCAGATGTGATTCCTTCCTGTTAGTCAGTCCTATCTTGCTCGTTCAACATCGTATTGGCTTTCCTCCTTCTTTGTCAACGTTGTGCAGGTAGATATGGCTGCCGAATGACAGCCGACACGCCGATAGTCAAAGCAATGGTGCGGTTGATTTCGGCAGACATGCGGTTCCTTAAGGCAGACCATTCGCCCCTGATATGGAAGGGCGTGTCAACACCCCTCTGTTTGTTACTGTGACGAGGGCTTTGGCCCTGGCTGCTTCGACGGTGCATCAGCCTGATATT
>Ga0307380_10004159_pt1 | contig 19644 bp, 21 predicted proteins | sample UN3MG_FD_202239 | JGI IMG/M metagenome (GOLD analysis project Ga0307380, IMG submission 202239) | Soil microbial communities from Risofladan, Vaasa, Finland - UN-3 | ecosystem: Environmental > Terrestrial > Soil > Coastal area > Acid sulfate soil | place: Finland: Risofladan, Vaasa | collected... | reverse complement strand
TTTTTATCTACACTGTATTGTTTAGGCTGTTTGCCTGTTTTGATTTTCTCGCAGCGGCGGTGTATTTCTCGCCACTGGTCGTCAGATGGCCCGGTACCAACTTTTGTGATTGTTAAAAATTCGCCCTCGCCCCGCGAAGCCTTGGCAAAGTGGGGCTTTCGTACCCCCACTAAAATCATGCCAATGCCAAATCCAGCTCGCCTGCCTCGACCTCGATAAAAGCCTAAAACCACACAATCTAAGGTGTCCACCAGCCCGCCTCCTTTTTTACTTTTTTCCTGTTTAAATTTCACCCAAGTAAATCCCCTCCTACCAGAATCATAGCCAGCCTGCCATTTCTTGACCACCACCCCTTCTAAACCTTTTTTAATTTGTTCGTGGTGATACTCTCGGAGCTTAGCGGGACTGTCAGTGACAATCTGGGGAGACAAAACAATTGTTTTGTTAGCGGTGGACAAAATTTTTTCCAAAATTTTTCGCCTTTGGGCAAATGGAAGTTTGATTAAATTTTTGCCATCTTTATACAAAATATCAAAGCAGAAAAATTTTAAAGGAATTTCTTTCGCTTTTTCTCCTATCTGATACTTTCTTTTTCTTTTGATTGTTTCCTGAAAAGGCAAAAACTTACCTGTCTTAGGATCAAAACCAATGGCTTCACCATCCAAAATCACCCGCTTGGCCTTAACTTCTTTTTCTAAAGCAGCCGCGATATCCGGAAACATCTGGCTGACATTTTCAAGATTGCGGGTAAAAATCCGGACTGGTTTTTTATCCTTAACGCCAAAGTGAATTTGGAGTCTTTGACCATCATATTTTGGCTCAACCGCCACTTGGCCCATCTTTTTAATCATTTCCTCAGCATTGGCTAGCCTTTGGCATAAAGCAGGTAGAACCGGCGTGTCTAAAGAAACGCCGATTTTTTTCAAATTACTAATCCCTTTGGTTTTAATGATTTTGGCAATCAACCCAATATTAGTCTGAACATTATAAGCCGCCTCTATTTCTTTTCTTTTACTTTTATCACCAGCAATCAACCAAGATAAGGCATCAAGAATGGTCAAATCAGAAAAGCCCAAACGCAACCTGCCCAAAGGAATCCTAACTGCATATTTAGCGCTTTGACCATCCAAGTCATCTAAAAGTTTGGCCATTTTACTGATTTTTCTTTCCACCGAGCCTTCACCTGAATTAATAGCAATATTATAAAGCACTTCATAAGCCTGCGAGACCGACATTGGTTTGGCTTTTTCTTTTTTATCAAAAAAAGCAGCCACATCGCCTAAATCACCTAATTGTTTAAACTTTTTCTTAACCTCTACTTCAGGTTGCCCATAAGCTCGGGTTAAAGCCTTAATCATCATTTTTTCGGCCAAATTAAACTCAACACCTTCATACAAAGGTGCCAGTCGGCCCAGAGAAAGATAACAGATTTGGTCAATTTCCGAAGCTTCTGACTTGGCAAAAAGCTCAGCTAAAATCTCGGTAATTTTATTACGAGAGGCGGTTTTTTCCAGTTCGGCAAAATAATTAGTCAGTTCTTTAAATTTCATAACAAATTTTGCACCAAAAAAAGATAACCAAAAATGACAATGCCAATAAAAATAAAACCCAAAACAAGGGAAACCCAACCCTGTTTTTCTTCTTTTAAAACTTTATTTAACCCTTCCGCCACTAAAATAAGCCCAAACAAGGTGGGCAAAACTAGGGCAATGTAGATAAACTGTGGATCGCTGGTTTTCATCTTTATATTACCTTATTAAATAACGGGCGGCTTTTGTTTTTCCCTTTTTCCTAACAATTCCTTTCTTAACAAAATAGTTAAAGTCCCTAACAATGGTATCGTCAGAATATTTAGGGGTAACTTTCCGCGCCTCGGTTGTGGTCATCGATCCGTTCTCTTCTAAATATTCAATCAGCTTAATTTGTCGTTCATTTAAAGGCACCTGGGAACCTACTCGGCTTTTGACCTTAATATCTAAAGACAATCTTTTTATCTGCTCTTTTATTCTCGTCAGCTCGACCGCCATTGCCTGAGTAAAATACTCCAACCAAGATGTCAAATCCCTTTTACCCAAACTGCTATGCTTTTGATCAGAGGTAGTCAGCGCCTGATAATAACGCTCAGCATCCTTATCAAAATATTCCTCAAGTGAAAAGAACTTTTTAACATCAGCGCCTTCAACAAAAAGAATTAGAGTGGCAAAAGCCCTGGCCGCCCGACCATTACCCTCAACAAAAGGGTGAACTGCCACTAAATAATAATGACTAATACCAGCCCGCAAGGCAGGATGAAGCTTTTTGGCTTCATAAGAATTAAGCCAGTCAAAATAATCTTCCAGTAAATAAGGCACTTCCACTGCCACTGGTGGTCGAAAAACCACCTTATCAGTTTTTTCATCTTTTAAAACCACCTGGCTTTGACGATACTTGCCTGCCTGGTTGGTGACAATTCTCTCACAAATAATAGCATTAATTTTTCTCAGCAAAAACTCAGTATAATGAAAATCCTCTCTTAATTGTCTTTCCAGGCTGTCAATGTATTTTAAGACATTGCGGTAATTGATTACTTCTTGAACATCACGTTTGCCGGCCAAAATTTTTTTTCCCTCAAGCACTTTTTTGGCTTCTATCAAAGAAAGAACATTGCCCTCAAGATGGGTGCCATGGTGAACTGTCCGTACCAAAGCATCTTTGACAAACCGGGCTTCATAAACCGGAATTAAAGGTGCGTTTCTTACCACTTCTCGGGCAGCTTCAATCAAACCAATATTTGCCAAAATATCGTTAGTGATGGTGAACTTTGGCTGATACATTAAGTCTATTCTCGCACGATTTGCGGAAAAAAACAAGATGGAACAACTTTCCAAATTAGCGGAAAAATTGAAAGGAGGTGAATAAAATGGCTAATCATGAAACAGAACCAAAAGAACCATCAGTTAGCCAGAAAACACAACAAACAATAACAGCCAGGCAAGTTAGAGTAGCCCCCCGAACGCCGGAAGAGCGACGAAGCATGTGTGAGTGGCTCGACAGCATAATGGAGCCTCGACGACGGGCGCGCAGGCGGGAGAATCGCAAAACGCGCCGACCTAATCCCAGGATTGCCAATGAGCCAATATATTAGCAGAGAACCAAGAGTCCACCGGGAGGCGCTTTTTGTGTTTGACTTCGCTAGCGGAAATATTCTCCCAAAACTTCTGGAACTTTTTCGGCTAAATCGTTGGCGTTGTAGGTAAGGCCGACTTTTTGATAAAGTTCATCAGCCGCTTTTTTGACAATAAATGAAGCTCCACAAGCGGCTAGAAACGGTGGATTTTTAGCGCTCAGCGCCACGGCCAACCCAGCTAAAACATCACCCGTTCCGCCTTTAGTCAAACCAGCATTGCCACCTTTGACTACCACACACTCCTTTGATGAAGAAACAACCGTCTCCACTTTTTTTAAGACAATAATACACTGATATCTCTTCGCCAACTCCGCTACGGCTTGCTCTGGCGCTTTGCCCGGCTGGCGACCAAAAAGCATTTTAAACTCTTTTTTATTAGGTGTTAAAATCGCGTTTTTGGGAATTAATTTGGCTTCCATTACCTGCAGGCTGCCCGCATCAATCACCCATTGTTTTTGGGGAAATTTCTGCAAAAGTTGATGGGTTATTCTTTTGGTCTCCTCCCCTACTTGGTCGCAGATGCGGCGTTCTTTACATTTATGATTCTTTTCACTCCGGTAACGCATTAAACCTGGTCCGATTAAAACTGCATCTGACTTTCGAATATACTCTTCCCTATCTTCCCAAGGCATCCAAATAAAGGAGCCTAGCTGGCTCTTCGCCTTTTCAGCTACTTTCCCGACTGAAGGTTCAGGCGAAGTAAAAAAAACCATATCGACAATCCTGGAGGCTGTCTTTAAAGCCAAAAGCGGCGCACCGTGGAAAAGGCTTGAACCACCAATAATCGTTACTTTGCCATTATCTTCTTTAGAAGAAGTCGGATCTGGTTTAGAAAGTTTTTTAAGCGCTCCGAGATTAAATTCTTTCATGCTTTTATATTTTACTACAGTTTGACCATCGCTACTTTTTCTCGGTAAGCCGGTTCAACCAGACGAATATCGGTCGTCGTAATAATTGTCTGTTGCTTAGGAATCACCTCCAAGAGTCTCTTTCTGTGTTCTTGATCAAGTTCAGAAAAAATATCATCCAAAAGTAAAACCGGCCTGTCTTGCTCTGATCCGCCGACTGGCGGAGAAGGGTCATCAGTTTTTTCAGCCACAAATTCAAGCTCCGCCAGTTTTAAACTAAAAACGGCAGTTCGCTGCTCCCCTCGAGAACCAAACTGATGAAGATTCCTCATCTTTTTCTCCTTTTTAATTTCCATCTGAAAATCATCTCGATGAGGACCAATTAAAGTCATTCCAGCCGAAATTTCGGCTTCTGCATATTCAGTCAACCTCTGAGGTGAAATGAGGCTTTTATCATATCTAATTTGCAGTTCGCCAAAATGCTGAGGTTGCTGATTAATAAATTCAATAAACTCCTCTCTTTTTTGGCTAATTTTTTCTCCGTTTTCCAATAAAAGTTTATTCCAGAAAAAAAGAATCGACCGGGGACGGCCTTCATCCCGAATCTGTTCTAAAAGTTTATTCCTCTGGCGCAAACCTTTTTGATAAGAAAGATTGGCCCGGTGATATTCCCGGTCAATTGCTTCTAAAACCGAATCCAAGTAATCCCGTCGAGTTGAAGGGCTGTCAACGACAATTTCCAAATCCTCTGGTCCAAAATAAACTGAACGCAAATTACCCACAAAATCAACCATTCTTTTAGCCACACCATTAAACAGATAGCGTTTTTTGGCTACTTTCTCGCCCGCCACCTCACCACTTGTTAAAACAATCTCCAGTTCGTTTTTTTCATCGTTTTGGCTTTTTATCTCACCAGCCACTCTCGCTAACTCCTGACCATAGTAAATCATCTCCACTTCTATTTGCGCCCGTAAAGACCGACCGGTGGCTAAAAGATGAATTGCCTCTAAAAGATTAGTCTTGCCCGAAGCATTTGGACCCACCACCAGAGTCATTTGCGAAGAAAATTTAAACTCTTTTTCTTGATAAGAACGGAAATTTTGAAGATTAATCGATTTAATCACCATTTTTAAGCTTTACTTTTGGCACTTCGGGCAGAAATAAGTGCCTCGACCACCAATTTTTATCTTTTTAATCTTACTGCCACAGCCAAAGCACTTTTTTCCTTCTCTGCCATAAACCAAAAAATGTTCTTGGTAGGAGCCTTTTCTGCCTAAGGCATCCAAATAATATTGATCTGAAGCACCCCGATAGCGGATACCTGCTTTTAAGACTTTTTCAATCGCCTGATAAAGTTTTTTAGCTTCATTATCAGTCACTTTGTTGGCTGGCCGCCGAGGATTAATTTTGGCCAAAAAAAGAGCCTCATTAGCATAAATATTGCCAACGCCGGAAATTTTCTTCTGATCCATTAAAATAATTTTGATTGGCCGGCTGGTGGAAACAAGAGTTTTTTTGAAAATTGTCAAGTCAAGATCATCCATTGGCTCTGGCCCAAATTCAGCCAATAATTTCTCCAACTCTTTCCTGTTTTTGACCAACTTTATCCAGCCAAATTTGCGCAAATCAGCAAACCGCAATTGCTTACTGCCGCTTAAGCCAATCGTCACATGCTGCCAGTCATCAATCGGCGTGCCTTTTTTCCTCACCAAAAGCCGACCAGTTAATTTCAGGTGAACAACTAAAATTTTCCCATTAGAAAGAAAAATTTGAAGCAGCTTTGCTCGCCGTTTTATTTTTTTAATCGTAGCGCCGACAATCGCTTTTTTAACTTCACCCAACGACGGCTGAACCTGCTTGGCCGAATCGGTTTCAATTCCCAAAATCTTCCGACCCGCAATCAATCGGCTTAAATCTTTTTTGATAGTCTCTACTTCCGGCAACTCAGGCATTAAAACCACCCCTTAGCTGCGGTTGGATCTTCTGGTGCTTTTAACTTTGACGAATCTTTTTTTTGAGGAATCTCAGCACCCTCCAAAAACCCGCTACTATAATTCCCTATCCAGCTTCTTTTCTCACTGGTTTCAGGATCTATCAACCAAAGCTGGTAGTCATAACCATAAAGTGGTATTTTTTCTCGCTCTGCTGAACTCATTGGACGAATTTCCTTATTTCTTTTTTAAACCTTTCTTTGCTGAATTTTTTTGCCTGCTGGCGGCAATCTTCTGGTTTGTATTTTTCTGGTCTAAATTCTCTCATTACTTTAACCAAACTTTCAACTGTTGGAGAATCAAAAAATTCACCTGTTGCCCCTTGTCCCGCGAGCCCTTTGGCTTTTGCGGGGTCCACCACTGATTCTAAATATCCCCCACCCCGAAAGGCAATCACCGGCCGGCCAGCGGCCATCGCTTCAACTGGTGTGATACCAAAATCTTCATCAGCAGCGAGTGCCAAAAAAGCCTTACATTGGCCGTAGTATTGGTAAAGTTCCTCATCAGAAACCCGACCTAAAAATTCCACCCATTTGTTTTTTAACTTTGCTAATGTTTGGCCATGCCAACGCAAGCCGGCTGGTTCACCAATAATTTTTAAAGGCACTTTCAGTCTTTTGGCTGCCTCAGCGGCCAATTCAATGCCTTTGGCGCCAACAACCCGGGAAACGATTAAATAGTAGTTTTTAGGTTTTAATCCCTGAGTCGCTTGAATAATTTTTTCAACTTCTACCGGTGGATAAATGACGGTTGACTCTCGACGATAAAATTTCTTCACCCGACGGGCCACATTCTGAGAATTGACAATAAACTCATCTACTTTTTGAGCTGATGAGTAATCATAAAGCCTTAAAAAATGATTAACAATTAAACCATAAAGTCGAACTGGCCAATATCTTTGCCATTCAATCGAAGTCTTATAACCGTAAAGATAACGCGGCGGTGTGTGGCAATAACAAAAAACCCTTGTTTTGGGACTAGCTTTAAACCCTCGGGTTATGTACCAAGACGAGGAGGCAATTACTAAGTCATATTCACGAAGGTCGATGCTTTTCCAAATCAAAGGTGTTAAAAAGCGCAAAGGACTATATAAATGACGACATTTAATTAATGGGGCAAATTTTGATTCGATAATCCTAGCTTTTGCAAAAGCTTTCCCAGCACTCGAATTTTTAACCCGAAAAGCCGTGTAAATGGGCGCTTTAGGCCACATTTCATGAAGCGTCATCAAAACCCTTTCTGCCCCGCCGTATTCTTTTAAATAGTCATGAACTAAAGCAATTTTCATAGGAGTTTAATCTGGCCATTTTTGGCCTTCTTTTTCTCACTAACAAAAGGCTCTATTCCTGGCAGTTTATTAATTAAACTTTTAAATTCCAATTCCTCAAAAAGTTTGATGGTTTTTTCTTGGTCATAATCATGAACTCGACAAGCTTTAAGACTTAGTTTAATCGGCACGTTGGTGACGATTTTGGCCAGTTTTTGAGACAGGAAAGCTAGTTCTTTATCCTCGATTAATTTCTTGGCAACTCTTGGCTCGATTTTAGAAGCGCTATTGTATATAGTATCTAAATCCTTATATTTGCCTAAAAGTTTAGTCGCTGTTTTGGGGCCAACTCCAGGCACGCCAGGATAATTATCCGAAGGGTCACCCACCAAAGCCTTGTAATCAATAATTTGCTCTGGCCAAACGTTAAGTAATTGCCGGACTTTTTTTCTACCAAAAAGCTCAGCCCCAGAAAAGCCTTTGATAGGAGCATAAACCTTCACTTTTCTATTAACCAATTGCATGATGTCTCGGTCGCCGGTGACAATAACTGTGGCCACGTTTCTAAGGCTGGCTTGCTTGGCGAGAGTACCAATGACGTCATCAGCCTCAAAACCAGCCTTTTCAAAAAAGGGCAGGCTTAAAACTTTAACTACCTGATGAACCCGCTCAATTTGACCCTTAAGCTCAGCGTCCATCTGGGGTCTTTTAGATTGATAGCCAAGAAATATCTCGTGTCTGAAAGTAGGCTTGGGCAAATCAAAAGTTACAGCCAAATAATCTGGCTTTAAATCTTCAATCACTCCTAAAAGCATTCGAGTAAATCCATAAACAGCGTTAACCAATTCCCCCTTGCGGGTGGTTAAATTCTTGGGAAAAGCATGATAAGCCCGGTGCAAAATCGCGTGGCCATCAATCAAAACCAATCGCTTCATAGTCTAATTTTACCATCTGGGCTTACCGAAAACCAAGATGAATCAAGTCAAATTGTTTTTTATTTAGGGGCAGAAGAGGATTTTTTTTGTTTCATCAACTTCTCAAATTCTTCGCCATCAATTGTCTCTTGTTTAATCAACTTTTCCGCGACTAAGCCAAGCTTTTGCTTACTTGCTTTCAAAATCTCCAAAGCCCGTTGATAAGATTCGTCAGCAATTCTTTTGATTTCTCCATCTACCTTAGCCTGCATCTCTGGGCTTATCTCAGTTGGTTGAACCCAACTCCGGCCATATTCGGCGGCTTCAATCTGCGGCCCCAAATAAATCGGCCCCAGTTTACTCATGCCAAAATCAACCACCATTCTACGGGCAATCATGGTGGCTTTATCAATATCCGAAGCTGATCCGCCTGTAAATTCACTAAAAATCAGCTCTTCGGCCGCTCGGCCGCCCAAAAGCGAAGCTATTGTCTCCGAAAGATGAGACTGGGTTTCGGTGTAGCGGTCTTTTTTCGGCGGTATCATGGTAAAACCCATGGCCATACCCCGAGAAACAATCGAAATCCGGTGAACTGGATCCATATGCGGTAGATGGTGGGCCACTAAGGCATGACCGGCTTCATGAAAAGCGGTCATCCGCCGCTCCTCATCAGTCTGGAGTCGCTTTTTCTCTGGTCCTAACTTCACTTTAGTCGACGCTTCTTCGATATCATTCATATCAATCGCCTTTCGGCTATCTCTGGCTGCCAAAATGGCGGCCTCATTAAGCATGTTCTCCAAATCAGCACCAGAAAAACCAGCTGTTCTTCGCGAAGCTTTATCCCAATCAAGGTTTTTAATAAAAGGTTTACCCCGAGCATGAATGGCCAAAATCGCTTTTCTATCTTCAATATCAGGCATATCCAAAGCGATGCGGCGGTCAAATCGGCCGGGCCGAAGAAGGGCGGGGTCTAAAAGGTCGGGACGATTGGTGGCCGCCAAGACCAAAACAGCCGTGTTGGGTTCAAAACCGTCCATTTCCACCAAAATCTGATTTAATGTCTGTTCTTGTTCGCTGTGACCGCCAGCAAAACCACCCAACCCACGGTGCCGGCCAATCGCCTCTATCTCATCAATAAAAATAATTGAGGGTGCTGCTTTCTTCGCCGTCAAAAAAAGATCACGAACACGTGACGCCCCCACGCCTACCAACATTTCCATAAACTCAGAACCTGCCATCGAGAAAAAGGACACATTGGCCTCACCAGCCGTTGCCTTCGCCAACAAAGTTTTACCCGTACCAGACGGACCAATTAAAAGCACTCCCTTAGGAGTCCTAGCCCCTAACCGCCGGTATTTTCCCGGATGTTTTAAAAAGTCTACCACCTCTTCCAACTCTCTTTTTGCCTCCTCTACCCCAGCGACGTCATTAAAACTCATTGACTGTTTACCCTTAGCAAAAAGTCGAGCCTTTGAACGGCCAAAAGAAAAAATCGACTCTTGAGCCCCCCTGGCTTGTTTAAAAATAAACAACAAAAAGATGGCCATTAAACCAATGGGCAAAATCGTGCTCAAAAGATCAAGCCAAAATTTAGACAAAGCCGGTTCTTTAACCACCAAGCCAACTTCTTCAGGAGAAATATTTGAAGCTTCCAAAACTTCAGCAAAACTGACGCCTGGCTCTTTTCGGGAGATTAAAACTTTTTCGTCTTCATAAGTAGCCACAAGCTTGCTATCCTCGACTTCAACTTGCTTTATTTTTTTAGCTTTAATATCAGCCAAGATTTGAGATAGCGGCACTTTGGTTTCTTCAGTTAGCTGACTTGAAAAAGAAAAAAAGAAAGACAAAGCAATCCACCCCACCAAAAGCCACAACAAAATATTTTTCAAATTGAATTTAAACTTTAGCTCAAATTTTTTAACCCGGCGATTCTTGACTGGAGGTTTCATAAAATGAATTCTAGCACATTACCCAACTTGCTTCAAACCAAACCCATTGCCTTCTTTGCTTCCTGAAGAGTTTTTTGAGCTTCCTTGCACGCTTTTCGATTGCCTTTTCCCAAAATTCCCTCTACCAAACCTTTTTCTTTCTCAAATTTTGCTCTTCGGTTGCGGATAGGTGCTAAAAATTTATTAATCGCCAAAGCTAACTTTTCCTTAACCTCCACATCACCTACTTTACCTTCTTGATAGCGTTTTTTAAGTCCCTCAACTTCTTTTTTGTTTCGATTAAAAGCATCGTGGTAAATAAAAACAGGGTTGCCTTTAACATGCCCGGGGTCAGTGGAGTGAATTCTAGTAGGGTCAGTGTACATCCCCATGACTTTTTCCCTCACTGTTTTCTCATCATCAGAAAGATAGATACAATTTCCCAAGGATTTGCTCATCTTGGCTTTACCATCAAGCCCAGACAGAGTGGGCACTTCGCCAATAAGCGCTTTTGGAACAGGAAAAACTTGGCCATACATTTCGTTAAATTTATGGGCAATCTCTCGGGTTAATTCAATATGAGACTCCTGATCCTTACCCACTGGCACCAAATGAGCTTTAACCATCAAAATATCGGCTGCCTGCAAAACAGGATAAGTCAAAAGTCCCAAAGATGGTTTTTCAATATGAAGGTCACGCATAACCTCTTTAAGTGTCGGCACTCGCTGGCAACGAGGCACGGTCACCAGCATCGAAAACAAAAGCGAAAAATAAGCCACCTCAGAAATTCGAGACTGCCGATAGATAACACTTTTTTCAGGATCAATGCCAACTGCCAGATAATCCAAAACCAAATGGCGCACAATTTCATCCGTTTGACTAATTTCCTTTTTGCTAATCTTAGTAGTGAGCATATGAAGGTCGGCCACAATAAAAAAACACTCGTATTCGTCCTGAAGTTTAACCCGATTAGCTAAACTACCTACATAATGGCCTAAATGAAGCTTGCCAGTCGGCCTATCACCAGTCAAAATTCGTTTTTTCATACTCTTTATTTTACTAGTGCCAGCGATTAAAATCAATTGTTTCTGGTAAAATAAACTCCAGAAGGACCAGGCCTTCTGGATCCCCGAAGTTTCGGGGTAAGTTTGTTTTTCGTTCAATTTCTTGAACTCAAAATAATTGCCAGTGAAGCGTAAACATTTTATTCGCCAAAAAGAAGATTTTGTTTGTCAGGTCTGCGGTACCAAAGTCAAAGGCACTGGTTACACCAATCATTGTCCCAATTGCTTTTATAGTAAACACGTAGATGACAAAGTACCTGGTGATCGACTTTCTAACTGCGGTGGTTTAATGGAACCTATCGATTTAGAACTCAAAAAAGGCCAATACTATCTTCTCCACCGCTGCCAAAAATGCGGCCAAAAAACTCGCAACAAAACCTCAAAAGAAGACAACTTTGAAAAATTACTGGATTTAGCTAAACATTGACCTTAACTTGATTAAGAAGTATAATGACGTTGACGTGCGGGGTAGTGTACGGCAGCACGTGAGGCTCAAAAGTGGGCCTCCCGCAGAGTAATTTGCGGGATGCACTCGGCTATATCGGTGAAACCCTCCGAATCGGAGGGCAATACCGAGGGAACCCCACCAACTGGCGGGGACTCCGTAGAGACTACACGCCGAGCTCCGCCAGCTGGCGGATGAAGATATAGTCCGACACTCCAAGTAATTGGAGAAAACAGTTCGCATAATCTCACAGACCAGGTTCAACCCCTGGCCCCGCAACACATTCGCTTCGCCTTCCAGGTTCGCTCAGTATAAACCTAAATAAGGCAGGGTAGCTCAGCGGTAGAGCGGAGTCTTCATAAGGCTTAGGTCGTCGGTTCGAATCCGACCCCTGCTACTAAAAAAACAAACTCCACCACTTTTTCCAATTAGGTAATTCTTGAATTTGCTCTTTTTCTTTTCTACCAACCACCTCGGCCAGATTAGGGGGCAAAACGACAATTGTTTCGCCTGGCCGAGCCATGTTTAATTTATTACGGGCGGTTTCTTCAATAAATTCTTCTGAAGCGTAATATTCTTCTTTTTCCAAAAGTAGCCTCTTTTCCTCTCTTGCCTCCTCAAGTTTGTTTTCAGCCATTTTGATTCGTTCGCCAACTTTAAGCAATCTTAAAATATCACGAGTGAGATTAACTATAAGGCTGATGCCGATAATGATAATGGCTATTTGAATGGCTTTTTTTCGCATTATTTTCCTGTTGACAGCCACCTTTATTAGTGCTATTATAGGACTACTGCTAAACCTATGAACGAAACTGATAAACAATTAACCACCGCTCAAAAAAAGTTCGTTACCTACCTTAAAAACCAAGGTAGAGCGACCGCTACTATTTTAGCATATGGCAAGGATACTGGGCAGTTGGTGGAATTTCTTAATAAAAAACAAATTACCCAGGTGGGTTCAGTTTTGTCTGAACATATTGAGGCTTTTAAGGAATACTTAGCTGATAATAATTACATTGCCAAATCAATCTCCCGTAAACTAAACTCAATTAAAACTTTTTTCCGATATCTTGAAGAAGAAAAATTGGTTAAAGACAATCCAGCGGCAGTTGTCTCCCATCCTAAATATGAAGTCAAACCGCCCAGAATTTTATCTAAGATGGAATACCGGGCGTTAAGAGACGCTGCCCGGGATGATGCTCGGATGGCGGCCGTCATTGAAATTTTGCTCCAAACCGGCATCAGAATCAGCGAATTGGGCCGACTTCAACTTGACAATATTAATGATAAAGAAATAAAAATTAAACCCTACGAATCTCACTCCGAACGAACTGTGCCTTTAAATCAAGCCGCCAAAAACGCCTTAGCCCGTTACTTAAACATTCGGTCTAAAACCAGAAACAAAAACGTTTTTGTCACCAAAACTGGCCGGCCCCTTTTGGTCAGAAATATCAGGGCAGCGATTGACCGCTATTTTAAAATTGCTGGCGTGGAAAAAGTTACCGTTAATGACCTTCGCCATACCTTTATTTCCCACCAACTGGTGGCTGGGGCGTCGGTGGTTTTAGTCCAAAGGTTAGTTGGCCATAAAAGACTCTCCACTACTGAAAAATATTTGAATTTAATTTCAGACAAAGTTAGCCAAACAGTCAAGCTCGAAGAGCTTTAAACTTCCTGTTGAAAACTGGGTGCGGAAGGAATAACAGTACAGCTCAAACCCTCTTCTTCAAAATTAACGCATATTTGGCAAGACTGCCCCTCTGATTGAATTTTGTATTCATAAGGCAACTTCGTTTTTGGGTCAGTGGGAATCTCTTTAAAATATTTGGGAGTTAATTCATCAAGTGAAGGGGGGCAAGAGTGATTTAATGTGTAATAAACCTCTAAAGAACTTTGGATCGCAAGCTGATCTGACCTGCGGGCTGCATCTTGACTTTTTCTTATCTGGGCAAGAGGATTAATTGCCCCTAAAATCGCTACCGCCACGATGCCAATAACAAAAATCACAAAAGGCATAAATGCTACTAATCCCAAAAGCACTTTAGACTTTCTTGAAGGCAAAAATTCAAATTCACCTTTAATTGATTTTAGATTTTTGTATATAAGAAACAAATAAGTAACTACAAATGGAGCCAGAAAAAAAGAAATAATATTCCCAGTCGCTTTACCTACTAAACTAGGAACATTAAGTTGTTCTAAAATAAAAGTTGGCACTCCATAAACAATCAAAGCAAACAAACCAATAAAAAGAAAACGCCAAAATACCCCACCCCATTTCCCTTTAACATATTCTTTGCTTTTTAAAAGAGCATTCATGCCTTTTAAATCCTCAGCAATTAAAATAAAAACTGCCAAACTAAACCAAACCGCGAAAATAATTCCTGGCACAACTAGAAGAAAAAATCCGCCAGCAACGATTAAGCCGATCAATGAATAAATCCACCAACAAGAAAGGATTTTCGACCAACCTCGACGATAAGCGTCTCTTACTCCTATTTTCTCATCACTGTTTTTAATGGCGTAAAGCAAGGCAGTTTGCCCCCATATTTGCGTGACAATGCCAACTATGCCAAACAAAATAGCCAATAAAGCAAATCCTATAACCGCTATAAAGCCCCCTGGGCTCGGTGTCTCAGTAGAAATCATACCAGATGGAAGCCGAACAAGACTAAAAAAACTTAGAAAACCTGCTCCTGCGGTAAGCGCGCCAACTAAAAATATAACCAATATAGGCATCGCCATTACCCCTAAAAATGTCCCCAATCTCTGCTTATAAATTGCCCAAGCATCTTTTAAAATAACAGCGGCGCCAGGAAGCTTGGAAATATTTACTGTTGTCGAGGGAGGTGAAGGTGGCTTAGCCTCAGCGCCTGAGAGAAAATTAAAAGCCTCTTCTATATCTTTTCCTTGCCAGCCAACATTTACAAGAGCCGCTTTAATTTTTTGTTCACCTCTGCCCTTTTGAAATTGTTGGTTGATGTAATCAATTAATTTTTGATTAGCCATTTTAAACTATCTTAGCAGACTGTCAAAAAACATTCCACTAAAAAAAGACAAAGTCACCCAAACCGTCAAACTCGAAGAACTCTAAACAAAAAAAGAAAATTTAGGGGTTTTAAGCTTGCGCTAAGGTGGCTTGGATAGCCATCCCCAAGGGTTTTGTCCCACCTTTTCTTTTTTCCTAGCACGGCCCGCACACCTTGAAGGCCCCCATTATAAGTATGGCAAGGCTAGCCACCACGATAACCACGCCTAGACCAAGGGCCAAAAGGAAAAGCCTTTTCCTGTCTTCACGGCTACGGCTTGCAAAATAAGCCGCGCAGGCAAATGCAATTGATGGGCCTAAGGCGAGCAATACTAGCCAATCTTGTAAAACACACTTCACACACTCCCAACTCATCTCTCACCTCCTGTCTTACCCCCATTGAGGTCACCGCTTAAGACCATCGCCTGAGCAATTTCAAAGAGCTAGTCTTTTGCTCTTCTGTATCATAGCAAAATCAGATTGGAAAACCAAATTTTAGGCTAAAACTTATGGAAAACCAGAAGTTAAAAATACTGTCAGTTTTTGTGGGCGCGGGTGGACCAGGAAGGAATCGAACCTTCGTTTGTACTTTATAAGAGTACCGCTCTAACCGTTGAGCTACTGGTCCTTAATTGGAAATTTTAGCAAAAAAGGGGGTTAAAGTCGAGCCCGTTGGTTGATTTCCGCTTCGAGGATGGCGCGGTCTTTACCGAACTTCAGTCTTGATAATTCTTTGATCATTTCAGCCACTTTGGGGTTGGCTGTCTTTTTTTGAGCTTCAATATTTTTAGTCAAATCCATGGAAAAAGGTGGCACTGGCTCGGCCTTGACAATGGTTTTGATATAAACATGAAATCTCTCAATATTGATTAGGTCATCCTCCCCAAAAATCGGCGAAAACCAATGTTGCAAAAAATTAGCGTCGGTGACACCAATATTAAAGGCAGCAATCGTGCCGACATTGCCAAAAACCGCGTTTTTAATTTCCTCTTCCACTTGGCCAATAAATTGGTTGGCCACGCAAAGGTTTAAACGGTATTTTCTGGCCTCAGAAAGCATTTGAGCAAAGTCAGGGGTGGCAAAGTTCTGAAACTCATCCACATACAAATAAAAATCTTTCCTTTTTTCTTCAGGTACGTCTTGACGGCTCATCACCGCCATTAAAATCCTGGGGATCAAAATCAAGCCCAAAAAAGAAGAATTTTCCTCGCCAATTTTGCCTTTGGCCAAATTAATAATCAAAATCTTGCCCTCATCCATCACTTTGCGAAAATCAAAAGCCGATTTGCTCTGACCAATAATATTACGCATCATTTTATTGGTCACAAACCGGCCAAATTTGGAAACAATATAATCTAAGACTTCTGATTTATGAAAGTCAGCCGTTTGGGCAATTTGGTCAGTCCAATAGCGTCTGACCATGGGATCAGTCACTTTTGGCAAAAGCTCTTGGACAAACTTGGAATCAGTCAAACAACGGACAACTTCAACAAAAGTATTGCCTGGTTCAGACATCACCGTCAGCATCGCGTTTCTAATCGCGTGTTCAAATCTCGGACCAATAATCCCGGTTTTATAAGGGTCATAAAGTTTGTACATTAAGTTAATGATGGCCGTGGCCACAAAATGTTTTTGGTCTTCAGTGTGAGCCTCAAGTAAGTTTAGGCCCACCGGTCGTTGGGTATCCGAAGGGTCAAAATAAATGACATCTTCGGCTCTTTCTGGCGGGATATAAGCCAATAAATCTTCGGCTAAATCATGAGGATCAATCAAACAAACTCCTTTGCCCGCTTTGATATCCTGAAGAATCATGTCGCGGAGCAACTCGGTCTTACCAGTGCCCGTTTTACCAATGATATAAATGTGTCGGCGACGGTCATTCTCTGAGATATAAACAGGTCGAGAAGTGCCTCGGTAGGTACTTTTGCCTAAATAAAGTCCTTTTTTGGGAATCCCAGTTGGTGCTGGCGCTCTTTTTGAATAAACCCAGTGAATATGGGGTGTCTCCACCTGCTTGTTGGGAAAATGAAAGGCCGTCGCTAACTCTTCAGAATTCAAAACAATCCGGTTGCCAAAAAAATGCCAAATGGGTTGATAACGGTAAATAAAATCAATCATAAAAGCTTTTTTAAAGCGAATTTTTTTTGTTTTAAAACCATTGAGGTCTGAATCAAGCTGGGCGAAAGTGCCTTTGATGTTGGTTAAATGACTTTTGGCTTGTTCAAGGGTGGCCGAAGAGACTACCATTCTAACTGAGACATTAAAACCTGGTTTCGAACACTTGTTTTCAATCGCCTCCAGTTGTCTGGGATCAACGCTGAATTTAGCTTTTTCTGGATCACTTTCAGCTCGTTTGGTTTTGGCCAGATAAGCTCGGCCAGCGGCTCGCCATTTATTTTCCGCAGGCGTTACAATCAATTGAACCACCGCTCCCTCTTCTGACCCCATCTTGGCCATTGCAGTGGTGATTGAAGCAAAAGGATCAGTCGGCAAATCTTTGTAAACTTTGATGGGTTTAAACGTGGCATCCCGAAACTGAAATTCACCAAAGGCCACTTTACCTTTTTCAGTAAAAATACTGTATTCTGGCACTTCAACGATTTCTGCCCCTGGATAAGCCCCATAAATTTGTTTTTCCAAAAAATCTCTTAACTTTTCTGGCACGGAAACATAAAAGCGAATGTCTTCATGTTTAGCGACAATCTCAAAGGAAAAATGAGGTTGGACACGCAAAAATTTCAGCCAACCTCCCTTTTTGATGGCATAAAGGCTGGCAAACATTTGCTCAGCTGTATCAATTTTAATTTCGTTATTAAAAGGCAAAGAAATTTGAAGTAAAACATATTTCAATGATTGTTCCTCACGTTTATGATGTTTCCGCCATAAAAGAAAGCCGTAGCCAAGAATAACCAAGCCCAAAAAAGCCAGCCCAGCAATTACCGCCAACAAAAGCCAGTATTGAAGAGTAGAAATTAAATTTTGTAAAGGTTCCATTTTAAACTTTCAATTTATAGATAAACTTCCCACCAACAATTTTTAATAACCTCTTAGTCCATTCTGCCAACCAAAGAAGAGAATCAACCACTTTTAAACCTAGCCCCCTTCTTATCTCTTCCTCGGTTAATGGTAGGGTAACAGTTACCTTTTGAGGCGCAGGCGTGTCGACAATCACCTGACCTTGATCATCGGTGACTGGCTGAGGTAATTGAATTTCCTCACCTGTTTCTAATTTTGTCAGCCAGTCTTTAACTTCAGGTTCAATCTCTTTAGGAAGTTTTCTTTCGACAATCGGAACTTTTTCTCGTTCCGAAATTAAAACCTCTTTTCTTCCTGAAGGTGAAGTTGGTTTATCGAGCAGTACCATAATCCCCTACAGTATAATACAAAACCAAAAAAGGAACAATAAAAAGAAGACGCTTATTTTCTTTTTAAAATTTTGTCGTGTGGCCCGAGGCGGCAAAGCCGAATGCCATTTTTGACTCTTTGGAAACTCATTCGCCAAAAACGGTCAACCCTTACCTCCCAAAATTGACACTTGCCATATTTTCCTTTCATTTTTTTAACTCGTAACGAAGGATGTCTTGGATTTTTGATCAAAAATCTTAACTGTTTTTCTACTTTTTTCTTAACCTGGGAGGGTAACTTTTGAAAATCTTTCCTGAAGTGGGCAGAAACAATTAATTTCATAAAAATTACTTACGAAGCCAGCTTGCCAATTCGTCAACTGAATCAAAAGTCCCAAAGTCTCCTTTTTTAAAATCTTCTTCTGCTTCAAGATTAGCCTTTACCCACCATTCTGGACTGCCATAGCGAGGCCGAGCTAACTTTTCCAAAACCACCTTTACACCCTGACGAACCAACTCAGCCATACTTGTTTTGTACTCTGCCGCCAAATATTTCAAAGCTTTCCAATCCTCTTCAAGCAAAGCAACATTGGTGGTAACATAATCTGTTTTAGTAGCCATGTTGACTGAATAGTACAATTATACAATTGTATTATCAAGAGGCAATTAAGGAGGGATCTATTTTTAAGACCTGTCGCTTCCGGGTGCTGTTTTTTTTATTACCCCGGGAATTTGGAAATATTTCTCACCAGCCTCCTTCCACGCTGGGCAATATTCTTTTTATGCCTTCTGAGCAGGAGCGGATGTCTGGTGGCGATCCTGGCTTAATTCGACCCGAGCTCTCTTTCCCTCAATTTCGGCCATAGCCCCTTCTTTTATTTCCTTTATTACTTCTTCAAACCCTTCTTTAGACAGAGGAGGATGCCCCGGCTTCTCCCAAGGCCTGTAGATTTCAACCAGCCTTCCCAAATTTTTCACCTCCTTCCTGAAAAAAACTCTTATAATAAAAATTATAACACAACCGTCAATAATTTCGCAGTTCGACAGCGGGAAAGGATCTTTTGGCAACCTTAAGAAATTCTTCCAATTGCTCTCGTCCAAAAGGCTTCTTTTCCTCAAATTTTGGGTCAAGGCAATTTTTGGGTTGGAAATTTTGCCAAAACCAGCTAATTTTCTTTTGGCCGACCAGCTTTTTCAACTGTTTTGCCATTTCTACTAGTTTTTCTTTGTCGTGAATTCCTGGCACAATCGTCGTTCGCACTTCAAAAGGAATTTTGGACTTCAAAAGCAATTTTAAACTTAATACCCAAATTGCCGGGTCAAAGCCTTCAATGCCAATTGCTTTCCGATGGTACCCATCAAGCGGGGCTTTAAAATCTAAGGCGACATAATCAAGCAAATTTTTTTTCAAGAGACGCGCCAGAGGTTTAGGGAATGAACCATTGGTATCCAGTTTGATTTTATAACCTAGTTTTTTAACCTTAGCCATAAAATCTGCCAAATCTGGTTGAAGAAGTGGTTCGCCCCCAGTCATTACCACCCCATCAAGGACTTTTTTTCTTTTTTTTAAAAAACTCAAAACAGTTCGTTGGGAAATTGTTGGTAGAGTACCCAAAACTAAATCGCGATTGTGACAATAGGGGCAAGTAAAA
>Ga0307380_10004158_pt1 | contig 19644 bp, 19 predicted proteins | sample UN3MG_FD_202239 | JGI IMG/M metagenome (GOLD analysis project Ga0307380, IMG submission 202239) | Soil microbial communities from Risofladan, Vaasa, Finland - UN-3 | ecosystem: Environmental > Terrestrial > Soil > Coastal area > Acid sulfate soil | place: Finland: Risofladan, Vaasa | collected... | reverse complement strand
TTGAGCAGCGGCACGAAGATCAATCGCGCTGGTGTCAAAAGGTCTACCTAAAAATCCACCAGCCATCAGACCACCTGTTGCATGGTGTCACTGTTCTTAGAAAGCAGAACCATCTCCAGAAGGCTCTGTGTGTCTTGCGACGAGCGCAACAACTGCTGTAGAAGACCAACGATGTCGCGGTTGTTGACTCCGGTTTTAGCAAAAGCATCCGCACCCAATGTCACGTTGACTTCAGGGAGAAGCTGATCGAGAACAGACGGACGCAGCGGGATCACAGCTTCCGGTCCAGCTTCACCAATGTTGGCAAGAACACCGCCCTGAGACTCAGCACCCCGGATGATACCACCCGCCTGCAACTGAGGAATCGTCCCGCCAAGACCAACCGCCTGCCAAAGAGGGGTTCCAGAAACCGGGATAGGCCAATCCAGTATTTTGTTCAACGGATCAATGATCGTTGAGTTGATGAGTGATTTCATGGTCTCGATTGGCGACATCACGGCTGCCAGCATCGCGTCCAAGGCGGAATTGATTTCTACCTCAAAGTCGCCAAGACCAAGGAAATCAAGGAAGTCAGACCAGAGCCCCTTCAGGTCTGCAACAACTTCATCGAACGAACCGAAGATCAGTTCAAACGCCCCAACGAATGCGTCCTGAAGAGCGCCAATCGGGTCGTCCCAAATCGCCTGAAAGGTCGCCACGGCTGTTGTGAAGAAGTCCTCGACTGCCTGCCAGCCTTCCGTGATGCCGTCCCACAGGTCAGAGAACCACTCACCAATGTCACTAGCTACGTCCCCCACAATGCGAGCAAACTGTCGGAAATAGCGGTTTAGTATTCTGAAGTTCTTCTTTCCGTCTTCAAAGAACAGTCTGACCATCTCACCGAAAAGTTCGATGGCTGGAATCGCGTCATCAATCAGCAGATTAGCCCACTCAGCAAAGTCATCCACGAACGGTTGGATGGCGGCACCCAACTCAGCGGACAGGTACTCAATGAAACTGGCTATGTAAGCAAGAAGGGGACCAAGCACCTTCAGCGCAGCTACCAAGACTGTGCCCAGCACACGAACCAGCACAACAGCAATCGGAAGAAGTGGTTTGAGCAATTCCAACACGGCACCCAGCAGCGGCTCCAAAATCGGGAGAAGCTGTGTTGCCAGTTCCTTGATGATGCCACCTAGCTCCTGACCCAAGGCTTCCAGCAGCGGAGCAAAAGCAACCATAACCTTCTGCAAAAACGGTGCGACCATCTGCACCACTTCGCCAATGAACTTGACAACAGTCATCAGGATCGGAGCAAGTGTCTTGATAAGGATGCCTGCCAACGTCGCAATAACAGGGAGCATCGCCTTGGCGTTCTCGCTGAACACAGCAAACACTTCGGTGAGCACTGGCTGTAGTTCAGTGAACACGGTTTTCAGAGTGTTCATCAAGGTGACAAGCGGAGAATCCTCCCCAGTAATCATGCCACTAAATGACTGAACGAATCCCAACACCCCCATCATCAAAGGACGGAACGCATCCATCAGGGTTGGAAGAACTTCCTGAGCCAGATCAACCAAAGCGGCACTGATCGGCGCAAGCTGAGACTTGAAGGCTCCGCTCAGCAACTCCATAGCGGGTCCAAAGATTTCGCTAATCAGTTCAAACAGTGGTGCCAGAAGTCTTTGGATTCCGCTGATGGCTTTCATACCAACGCCCGCTCCAGCACCGATAGCTGCACCAATGCTGAAACCCTTGGCAGCGCGCTTCAGGAAGTTGAAGGTGCCTGAAAGGCTGAGAAGTCTTCCTCTCGACTTCTCAGCCGCGTCCTCCACGTCAGCTAGATCATTCTTGGTGGTAGTCAAACCTTTGGTCAGATCGTCCACCGCTTCAGTCAGGAACTCAATGGCTTCCACCATCGCGCCATTGATCCCATCGGCAGACTCGACAGCAGCCGACTCCATCGCAGCCATTGAATCCGTAACCTTCGCAGCTTCCGGCGTAGCCTTGTCGGTTGCTGTGAAAACGAACTCAAGGTTTTGGGTCACGTCAGCCATCGCTACCTTTTGTGCTTACTCTTTTCGCGTTCCCGCTTCTGTTCCTCGTAGTGCTTGGTCATTCTTTCGATGTAGTCGTTCCGCTGCCACGGGGTCATCATGGTCCAGTCAGACCAAGACAACCCGGCAAGAAGCATAGAAAACCGTTGCTGCCTAAGCGCTTCTTGCCTTGGAACTTTTGGTACGGAAAAATTGACTGACCTCTGGCAGCGGTACTGCATAACTGTTGTTGCAATGATCGCACACGATGTTCGGGCGCATGTTGTACCCCGGCTCCACCTTGTTGCACGCATCGCGAAGTCTCGCCATGTCCTTGCCGGAAAGTTGACCCAGCCAGTGACGTAGCTTGTGGTCACCGTAGCCTGCTGCATCCGCTCCGTTGATCGCGATGATGTGGCGGACGAACGTATACAGATACTCCGGGCGGCTTCCGAATTCTTCGGCTTCTGCACGATGGGAAATCGCAAAGCGCTCCACCATCTCCGCATCTTCCATCGTGAGCGAGCGGAACTGAAGTTCAGCGTCAACTGATTCCAGCTTCACTGTGTAGTTGCTGATGTCGTTCACGGTGTCCGGGCTCAGGTGAGTGCATTCCAGTTCGCTGACTGCCTTGTTGAACAGGTTCATCTTCTTGCACGCGGGGCACTGAGTTGTGGCTGTGATGTACGGATCGTAGCTGAACGCCATCACGTTCATCACCAGCGCAGCGTAGTCACCCACCAGCAGCTTCTTGATGGGGAAACCCTTCATGTCCACCAGTTGGGAAACGATGTGCTGGAGTGTCTTCTTGGCGTTCGCCGTTTCGCCCATGCCGCTCAGGATTTCTTCCTGCTCACCTTTGATTGGTGAGATGACTACCTCGCCATCGGGAAGCTTGTCACCGTAAAACACGCCATGTGAAGGCAGCGTGTACGGCATCGAAAGCTTCTTGGCAGGAGGTAGGTCTGGCAGCTTGGGCGGGCCACTGCCCACCTCAGAGGGGGTAATCGTCCCTTTCATTCGGACGACTCCCTTCTCGTTTTCTGTCTCGTTCATGGGTTCTTCCTTCCGATAGGAAATGACAAGCGCCCGCTAGGATAGCAGGCGCTTGAGGCATAGCAAAGCGCACTGGTCTTAGAACTGTGCGCGGATGAAATCGACGCTGAATGTAATCTCCATCATCTGCTGTTCCGCATCACCGAAGTCCATCTTGCGAGTCGGTGAAGACAGCGGGAAGACGCCCTCAAGCTGGTACTTGCGGGGATTCCCACCGCTGCCAGAAAAGAGGATCAGTGTGCCATCAATCTTCAATGCAGAAGGCGGCGTCATCAGTCCGGTGTTCTCGTCGTAGACCAGAGAGAACCACTCTTCCAGTCGTTTGCGAGCCGGAAGGTCAGAGTAGTCGCGGAACACGACTGACATCTCATCCAGAGGCTCAGCCTTCTGCGGGTAGAAGACGGTGCCGTTGAGGTACTGGATTTCACCACGCGCAACCTTGCGGGTTGGTGTCTCAGCCGACTGCAACGTGAGCGTCAGAAGTTCACGCGCTCCCGGTACAATGTTGTCAACTTGAAACTCCAGAATGCCCATATTGCTGGTCTGTGGATTCGCACGACCAGCAGCCTGAGCCAACTGAGTACCATTGAAGTTGTACGGCAGGTTAGGAATGCCAGCCATGCTACTCTCCCTTTGGGGTGCTTACCCCACCGGCTTATGCCGTTGTCGGAAGCTCCGACAGATTCACACCCTGCGGCGTGAGTACCAGTTCATATTCAATGGACTCTGCCGACTTGACCCACTGCACGAACACCTTGCATCTGACGCGGTTTTGCTCAAGCACTTCGGGCGTGTTTAGCGTCTCGTCGCAGACAACTCGGAAGTCGTTCAGACCACGGTTCGCCTTGATTGGACGAAGTATTCGCGTGATGGTTGAAGTGATCTCGCGGAACAGGATTCCGTCGCCCTGTTCAAACGGGAACGTGCGCGATGAAATCTCGATCTGGTTCTCAAGCACGTTGAGAGCCCAGCGGACGTTGATGCGGTCAGTCGAAGTTGCATTGCGCTGCGTCGTGCGCTGACCGTACAGGAAGATTCCCTGTCCGATGAAGCGGACGATTGGGTTTATGACCTGTGTGGTAGTGCCCACGACACCGTACATCTGAGCACGCTCGTTGCGCTCTGGCGAGTAGCGGACGTTGATGACACCTTCCATGCCGCCACGACGCAAGCCAGCGATTGCGAACCAAGGCTCAGCCTCACGGTCAACGTAGGCCACGCGGGCTAGGATGTCGCCTTCAGGTGGCTCAAACACGTTCGTCTGAGCGTAGGCGTCGTAGTATTGCACCCACGAAAAGAATGAAGCGGAATAGGTAGAATTGATCGCCGTCAGTGGCGGCATCATCACGTCGGCAGTCGGTCGAGCGACACCACCCGGAAGCGCCGAATTGTAGTTACCGTTGACGTAATCAACCGCATCGCGCCAGTCTTCAAAGTCTGGCAGGCTGATGACCCAAATGGCGCGGCGTCCAAGGGTCGCGCAAAGCTGGATGCCAGCCGTGGTGATCGAGCGGTTGTAAAGCCCCGGAGAGGAAAGCCAGTCCACCGGAACCTTCTCCGGGTCTTTGAACAGTTGCAGTCCTGTCTTCACAACACCGACTTCAGTGCCGATCACGTCAGCGGCAGTGAATGCGCCAGCAAGACCGATGTTCTGTGTAGCACTGTTCGCCACACCAGCAAAGCCGGTTGGGATCAGAGTGACGTAGCTGGAGCCAGCGTTCAGGCCAAGCCCGTTGATGACTTCGAAGGCGTGCGAGATGTTGCGAATCTGGTCGAACGTCTCGATCACTACCGCGCCTGCTCCGGGGTTCCAGAGAACGCGGAGACGGTAGTTTCCAGTGACAGTCGGGCTTGCGTCCCAAATGATATGGAGTCCATCTGTGATTACAGCAGCGCGATTGGCGTCCGGGCCTGCGTTCTTGGCTTCGATGTTGGCAAGGATCACGTCAGCGTTGACGTTGACTTCAATTCCGCCCGCTGGCGGCGAAGTGAAGGTGACAGAAATTTCACCCGTCCAGTAGTCAATGGTTCCGCTGGCGATGCCAGCACCAGCGAAGTTCCCAGCGCCGTCGTCAGCAACAGAGACAGCACCAGCTTCGATGTAGACTGTTCCCGGTTTGACTGGCACTTCTTCCAACGTACCAGAGAAAGCGGTTGCGGCTGTGTCACCAACACCAATCACAGTGATGTGACCGTACTGGAACTGGAATGGAAGACCGTCAGGGAAGTTCGGCAAGTAGTTGCCTGCTGGGGTCAGCGTGTAGGTCAGGCTGTAGTCGCCGGTAACGTAGTCGATAGTGCCAGCAGAGATATTGCCGCCAGCTACCCCACCAGCACCGTCGTCTGGAGCGTGTTGGTAGTAGCTACCAGTCACAATCTCTGAGGAACCAACCGGTGCCTCAAAGAACAGCGACATGACACCAGTGGCGTAGTTGATGACGTTGACTGCGGTTGGAACGCCTGCCGGGATGCCCGGAGTGCCAGCACCACCACCGCTGCCACCGGTAACGGTGTTCGTGGCGTCAAAAGTTGCCACGCTCGTGCGGTCGATGATGTACTCGTCAGCACTGATGACTTCCAGAACAGTGCCGGTTGCGCCGGATACCGCCTGTGTCAGCAGTTCGCCTGCGGAAAAAGCCGGTACAGGTGTGGTGCCTGTGAAGTCAACCTTTTCGGTTGCTTCAGTTGGTGTCGGAATGCTGCCTTGCAGATTACCGGCACCGTCGTCAGTCACCGTCATCACTTCGCCGGTTGACTTCTCCGCAGTGACGCTGAGTGTCGTGCGCTCAATATCACCACCCTGAAGCGTCTCTTCGAACAGTGCGCTCGTTCCAGCGCCGACACCGATCTGGTCTTCACGCGGAGTAAGCACGCGGAAGGAACTGCTCTCGACACCCGGACGACCAACTGCTCCGGTGTAGACGAGTTGGTTCGGCGCTGTAACCGCGCTTTCTTCGATGGTGCCATAGCGGTAGGAGATGGTGATGTTGGCAGTTGGTGCCACCGCGAAGACAATGACGACTTCTCCGGTTTCGTAGTTGATCGTTCCGCTGGTGATGCCTGCACCGGAGAGCGCGCCGTCGCCGTCGTCCGTGGCAGTACCAACACCGTCAGTTGCCGTGAATGATCCCGGCTGTACTGGAGCGGTTGTGGTGAAGGATTGAGTAGCAACCGCAGGCGTGTAGACGATGGTCTCGTTCCACAGGTCTCGTGAGGCGATGCCGCCCGTTAGGGAGTCGGGGCTGAGCGTCGAAGCGAAGGCTCCGTCGTTTCCGCCAGCGAGGCCCACAAGGTCGATTTCGTTGGTTTGTAAATTGAGGGTTGAAGCCGGGAAAGCAACACCGGCTGAGCCATCGACTGTGACCGAGATGTTCGGGCTGATGCCGTTGATCGTGGTCTCGATAGTGCCGTTGGTGAGTCCGGTGTACTGCTCGACCAGACGCCCGTCAGAGTAGACGAACAGGTTGTAGCTGGTAGTGCCGTTGTGCGTGACACCAACCTGAAGGTTGCTGTTCGCCCATGTGCCTGCGCTACTGGCTTCAACCGTGAGGATCAACTGCGTCCCCGCCGTGTTGTAGAGTTCCGTAAGAGCCGTGGAAAGCAGCGTGCCCGCAATGCGAGCAAACCGGAGCGACGACCCTTTCTTGAGATAGCGGATGGAAGCGCGCATCGCGTGCATACCAGAAACCGGCTTCCCCTGACGATCAACGAAGTTTCCCTCGTCTGTGTAGGAAGTGATGATCTCAGTATCGCCCTTCGTCGCAGGGCCTACCATTCCGACAATCGCTTCAGACGCGACCGGCACATAGGCCGAAAGATCGCGCTCTGTAATGGTCACACCGGGTACGCCAGCCATTCTAAACCCCCATCGTTACGCCACTACAATCGTGTCGTCTGGATCGACTCCACCTTCAAGCCACACTTCGGTTTGAACCTGCTTCGCCAATCTACCGAGCACCAGCGAGTACGGCAATACGCCAGATAGTTCGCCGGAAAACGTCTTCCGAATATACTTCGGTCCTTCCCCCGGCTCAAGATCGGTGTTGTCCGTGATGCCGTTATCTTCCAGCCATGCCTTCTGGTAGGCGAGCCACTTCGCGTAACTGAAAACCTCATTGTCGCCTACGTACCACTTCTCGTCACCGAAGTTGATGTCGATGTAACCGCGCTTGCCAGCCCCAAACAGAAGCTCAAGCTGGATCATAATAAGGTTTGCTTGCGTCTTTGTCTTGCACCAGAAGTCAGCCTGCACCGTAGAAGTGAACGGTCGAGGCATCTTGCTGAAGTAGGAATCGCCAGAGTCAGGGTCGGCAAAAATTCCGCGCACAGTAGCCTGACTGTCGCGTGATTGGTCGTAGTTGACATCGCCACGGTAAACACTGGCGAATGGAAGCGGGATGCTCTCAACCTTCACCAGTTCCGGTTTGGTCTTCAGGCGACGGGCGATGCGGTTCTGCATGGCACCAAAAGCTCTATCCGGTGCTTCAAAGACGATCTCCAGAGGCTTCCCTTTGTACTGGATAGCCCTGAAAAATCGTAATAGCGCATCGTCGTAAATCTCGATCAAGGTCTATTTACCGTTGGTGATCTTGCTGAGTACCCCGGAAGCAACGTCGCTCATGCTACCACCTGTTAGCTTGGATTCGATCATGGACTTGATGAGTTCTTCGTTCTTCATCGCCTTGGGAACACCAAGCGCGTCCATGCCCTTCATCACCACGTCAGTGGCGTGTTCCAGTTTATCTCCACCCTTCTTGCTATGCTCCCTGCCCCACGCTTCCGCCTTGTTGATGGCAGCGCCAAGGATCGGCTCAAGAACTCTCAACCACTCGTGCTTCGCCAGCGCCTTCTGAACCCCAGCGCGGCTAAGCAAGAACGTCAAACCGCCGCTCAGCAAGCCAAGCGAGAGCACAATTACGATTGCAATGTCCAGCCACTTGATCCCGGTCAGTTGCATGTCTTCCCCTACGAAAGCGCTTTCGTTAGTTGGCGTAGACGACTTCAGTGCTGATTACGAAGGTTGCGATTACGGTCTTTCCGAGTACACCACCAACTGTGGCGAGCGCATAGACCGTATAGATTTTTCCGACCTCGTAGCCGTCAACCGTAGCCAAGATGTCGCTGAATGTGTACTGACCTGTTGCCGCTGGATCACGATTGGCAGCAGTACCGCTCACCATCGGGGACGAACCACCGTCTTCATAAACCTCAATATCAGGGTCGGCGTCAGCATCAACAGCAGCGCCAGTAGACGGGTCGCTTACCGTGAAGTCTTGGCGAAACGTGTCATCAATTTTGTATCTGCTGATGCTCATGGTCTCTCACTTTTACAGCCCTACAGAGGCAGCGCCATCGCGATGTAGCCAGCCGCGCTGATACTACCAGACGCCATGTAAAACTTAGTGTTAGCACCACTGTCCTGAATCACCTGACCAAACTTGGCCTCACCGAACTGGTAGCAGTCTCTAAGACGCCCCGCGAAACGGAACGGCGAAACAAGTTCTCGCATACTCACTGGGAACAAAACAGGTGATCCGCCACGAGTGATGAACTGCGTTGAGTTGCCAATCGGGCTAAGCTCAGTGTGTGTTCTGAGCGTTGCAAGGGTGCCAATTCGTGGATTGAACACACCGCAATGATGGGCATTTGCGCTAACATTGTGGAAGAAGACACCGTTCTGGTCCCAAAGGTTCGTGGACAGCCCACCCGGACCTTGAAGCGCCATGCCATAGAGACGACCATTAACTTCGCTGTCGGCTGGGTCAGTCGTTTGCGGATCAACAATAGCGCCAACTCGCATACAGCTTATGAGGCCGGTAGCAGACTCACAGAAGATGTAGAAATCTTCCTGCGACTCGTAGATGTGTACTGTCGTTCCGTAAACTGACGCCTGTGTTCCTTTCCAGTAACCGGAGAAGTTACCAGCGGTAAACGGAGCGCTATTATCCCACGCATTGAAACTTGTCCCATCCTTGTTCAAGCCTAGAAACAGATAACTAATTCCAAACGTGTCAGGTGATGCAATCGTTGGTGTTGGCGCACCAGCGTCAACACCGGCAATGATGACATCCAGATCGGTGATGGAACCAGATGGCGGGGCACCGTAAACAGCCTCAGTCAGCGTACCACCGCTTCGATAGCGGGTCATTGACCAAGCAGACCCGGAACCCGGAGTGCGCGTCGTAATACCATCGGCGTAAAGAGTGGTCTGGAATGCGGCGTAAATAGCGTCTAGTACGCCTTCACAAGTAAAAGCGGCAGGTGTCTGCGGAGTGATCTTGCGGTACTGAAGCGCAGGTAGTGTCATCTCCAAACCTCTATTCTAGTAAGCCCTGATACCGGCGCAGAGGGCTGTTGTGATGCCCCCGAGATAACCGGACACCAGATAAAAGCTGTTTCCAGTGGCTTTATCTACCACACGCTCACTCATTTTGGAGCCTTCGAAAACGAACGTGTCCCGCAGTTCCCCAATGAAAGCGTAAGGCGTAACAAGATCGCGGATCGCGACAGGCTGTAAAAATGGTAAACGGCCACGGTTGATTGATGTAGCGGAAGCAGCGCTTGGTGCCTGCGTTGCGTTCACACGTAGGGTCGTAATTGTAGCCGCCCCCGGAATGAAGACACCAAAGTGGTGCGAGTTAGCAGCCGCGTTATGATGAAATGGTCCATTGCTGTCCCAAAGGTTTGCCGTCGTTCCACCGGTACCGCAGGTCACCATCCCAAACAGACGGCCAGAAGTCTCCGCGTCACTAGCGTCTGCTGTGTGCGGGTCAATGATCGCTCCGATTCGGATGATTGCGAGCGACCCAGTTGAGGACATGGATAGCACCCAAAAGTCTTCCATTGATTCAAAAACCCAAACCTGAATCCCAAAGGAAGTTGCATTGATGCCGCGCCAGTAACCGAAGAATTTACCAGCGCCAAACGGAGCAGCCCCATCCCACGTAGTAAAACCTGATCCTCCCTTGTTCACGCTCGCGTAGACCGCACCAGTTCCAAGCGTATCAGGCGTGCGCATTGTCGGTGACGGGCTTCCCGTATCTACGCCCGCTAAAATCACGTCCATAGTAGAGATGGCGGCTTCCGGTGCTTTACCGTAAATGGCTTCAGTTACGCTGGCGTTCTTGTAACGGGACATCAACCAAGCAGTACCAGAGCCCGGTGTACGTGGCTTCTGATCGGCGTACTTGGTGGACTGGAACGCATCATATATCGCGTCCAACAGACCCTCAGCGGTAGGCGTAGCAACAGGCTGAACGGGAAGCATTCGGTAAATCAGTTGTGGTAGTGATGACATCTACAATCCCTAAACCAGCGCGCCGTCTACAAGAATCACAGGTGTTCCAGATTCACCTGTTGTTGCGGTTGATGTTGACCACCCAAGACTACCGCCCTTGAGCGTCTTGATGCTCAACACAATCGGACTAGCGAAACCCTTATCCGACACAAGTGGGTTGGAGAAAACTCGTGACGCAAAAATTGCTGACATAGCTACCCCCTTTGTCCTTAAGCGCCAGCGGATTGCAGCGTTACTATGTGAGTCGTGGTTGGTCCAAGTCTACACCCGAAAATTGCCGCCAAGCCAAGGTCAATCGTCGCGTCCACGTCCGTGCCAAGAATGACCACATCTACGGATATAATGTCACCGTCAAGCGCTCCCTGTAGCCAATTCGGGTTCTGAATTGCAAAGGTGTAGTCAATGCCTGCCCCGGCTGATCCGGTGCCTACGTCGGTAGCCTGACCACCAGCACCGCCCGGAGCACCAACAGGGTTTCCGTCAGACGTGTTGATTCTGATGTCAACTTGATGCGTTGAAGGTACATCGTCCACGATAAGGCTTGCCGAAAGGACGAACTCAACATTGACGATTTGGTTTGGACGAATCGGACGAGGCTTCACGCCAAGATGGAACTTCTGTCCGTCCGTTTCGGTGTAGAGCAGGCGACACACGTCTGGATTCGGACCCGTGTCTATGTCGGCACTGAACACGACTGCCGGGTTTCCCTCAGTGAACGGAAGCAACTCAGACCCACGTCGAGTGACAACGACACCGGCAACCACGTTGTCGTGCATCATCATTATATGACCGGTCTCAAGCTTTCCGTCGTACTTCTCAATGGCGTAGATAACTTCGCAGGCGCGATAGGTCTCAGCATCGAAAGTGAAGCCTGTTGGAACTGGACCGACGCTGCCAGCAAGTTCTAAGTAGTCGATCTGCTTGTCTACTTCGATCTCTACACCACCAACACCGTCGTCAATGACTTCGGCAAACTCTTTTCCACCAGCAATGTCGCTGACAAAATCCAGTGGAGTTGCACCGGCAACGATCAGAGCGTCATTCTCTTCAACATCAACACCACCGATACCGCCCGTGGCCATGTTGACCCAGCCGGAATCAGTGCCCTTGAAGAAACCTCGCTTAGCCGGATCAGGTTCGGCAACGGTGACGTAGATGAGGCGACCTTCATCAGCAGCAACCCATGTTGGCTGAGCCGTGTAGATGTGAACCTTCGCGTTCTTCAGTTCGAAGAAGTTGAGGTCGTCGTCACCTGAATGCTTGCCCATTACTACCCTCGTGAATCAAACCGGAATGATTGTACTTGCCGATTTCAAGCAGTCTACCTTATCCGAGAAAGTGCTGCCCGAATGTCAGCAGCCGTGGCTCCCTGACCCAAGCGGCGGAATCTTTTCAGAGCCATTGATCCCACTGGTCTCCAGTGCGGGCGCGCAGGAATGTGTGCCTTGGATGACCCGAACTCGTGAACCCGTGCCAGTTCCCCGAACGTCAGACCTGAATAATGGCGTCCCGGTTTGGTCCTGACGCGGTAGGTGATACCGGCTTCCTTGGTCTCCGAGCGGAAGATTTCAATGGAGCGAACGTAGTCGCCGGTTGCAATCAGGGTTCTTCCGTCCAGACCATTGCGCAGCTTGTAGCGAGCGTAGGCAGTAGTCAGCGGCTCAAAGTCGAATGGCTTCTTGTTGCCAGTGATGCCAGCACCCTTGGAAAGCGGAGCCGGTCGTGCCACCACGGAGTTACCGGAGTTGAACTGAGCGAACAGCTTGTCCACCAGCAGATCGGCTGATCCTTCAGCAAGGATGCGCAACTGAATTGCGTTCGCCTTGATGACTTCGTTGACCACACCGGGGAAGAACTGACCGAAGCGTGCAACCTTGATACCTCTACCAGCGCCAGCCGTCACACTGCGGATGAGTTTGACGCGAGAAGGCTTTGGAATCTTTACTGCCATACACTAAACCGCCCCTTCGGCCCACCCCAACAAGTCCCATCGCTGTGTCTGAGGAAGTTCATCTGGAATCTCGACTGGTGGTGTCTGCATTGCAGTCGAGTTGAAGCGGAACAAGGAAGAAATCATCACCCACACTGAAATCACGCGGCTCGTCCCATAGTAGTCCTTCCCACGAAAATCATCCACCTGATAGAAGCGTCCGTCGAAGACGAACAGGGAGCCCGGAGTGGGTCTCCATGCAGGCCAGCACTCAGGGTTGTCAGGGAACACCAGCACAGCAAGACGAAGACGCTCAGCCTCGCTCATCTCACAAAGAATCTGGTCGCCGTCATCAACCAGTTCGATGCCGTACTTCTTCAGGTCTTTCTTTCCCGGTGTCGCGTTGACGAAGAACATCGTGGAGAGTGGGGCATGGTAGACACGCTGCTCGTCCTCGATCTCTTCGTAGGTGTCGTTCGGCTCAACCGACATGCTCTCGAAAAGCCAGAGGTAGCGAGGCGGGAACTTCCTGCGGTCGGCGCGATGCTGGCGACGAAGCATGATCCGATGCCAACGATCCAGCTTGTAAAGCTGTTCATAGCCAGTCGGAACCCAATGCTTGGATTTCGTCTCGACCGGATCGTTTTCACCACCTTCGAAACCCATTACTAATCCTGCCAACCTTCTGTGATGATGCTTTCGAACGTCGTCTTCCAGTACAGGGCGCGTTCTTCGTACTCCGTGCCCTTGAGCGTTTCCAGAATGTCCTGACTGAACTGGTAGGCACCCGGAATCGTCGTCTGGTACTTCTCAGGGAACTCAACCTTGGTGCGTTCCTTGCGAAGCGTCTTCTCAACCTTACGCACCCACCCGTAAAAGGAGCGAACTATGTTGTAGGACTTAGGTAGGTCTGCCATCTCTAACCAATATACATGGGCGGCGGAACGGAACGCTGACTACGACGAAGGTCCGCCATGACCTTCTCTTCTTCTTCCTTTGCTTCCTGACGGAGTTCGTTTCCGTCAGACTCAATCGGACCACCGGCACCCGGAATGTCGCCAAGCGACTTCATCACGCGGGCAAGGATGTACTTCGCGTGCGCTGTCGCCAGCTTTTCGAAGTCCATCTCCTGATCCATGCGGATGTCTTCCAGCGTCATCGTCTTCACGACGAGGATACTGGCATTGCGGTTCATGCCGGGGTTCCACAGGTACAGCAGTCGGTCTTCCTTGTCCCACCACCAGTCAGGTTGCAGGCCCACCATCATTTCCTGACGGTAGTTGCTGTAATTGACTTCCATGTAGAGGCGCGGGAAGCGTGTGGCGCACGACCCATAAAGTTGAACAGTCCCACCAGTGTTCTGCACGAACGGGAGTAGCTGTGGATTGGTGGCGAAGGCACGATTGCGGTCGTACCACTCCACCTTCATCACATTTCGGAAAGCCTTCTTGTCATCAACCGTGAAGTCAATGACCAGAGATTGCGTTGCGGATGCAACAACAGCGTGCAACCATTCCGCGATGGGCTGGTGCTTCTCGTATGCCTGAAGTGCCTTGCGCAACGCAACATCAAGCTGGGTTTCACCCAACTCCACGTCCAGTATGTCAGCGCCGAGATTCGCCAGAATCCGGCTACGCCATTCGGCTCGATCAGTCATTTCGGACTTTCAGGCTATTCAAAGATTTCACTGGCGATGCGACTCACCAACTCGTCCTTGGTTCCGTCAGTGTCGAGGCTAAGCGACGAAGCCAGATCAGAAAGCTCAGACTTCTTCATCGACTTCAACTCACTCATGGTCTGAGGTAGTTTGTCGCTGCCGTCGTCCTTCGGTGCCTCGTCCTTGGGAGCCTCGTCCTTGGGAACCTCAGCCTTGGGAGCCTCAGCCTTGGGAGCCACAGCCTTGGGAGCCACAGCGGGCGCGGCTTCAGCTTCCTCTGGAGCACGACGAATAATGCCAAGGTCAACGTACACGTCGTAAATCTTCGGGTCGGCGTTGAACTCCTGACCCTTCTTGTAGGTTCGCGTGCGGTTGCCCACCGGAATGATGGCATCCGTATTCGCAATGTATCGCTGCATCAGTTTCCCCTGCTACGTTGTGGTGGTGTCAGTTCAACTAGCGCTTGCTGGAATCCCGTATGGCGTCCTGAAGCGCGTTGCCGGTTGACAGCGCGTTCGCCACCGGCTCTTTGCCCTTCATGGCGTGTGCTTCCTTCTGATACTCGTCGGGCTCAAGCCCCACGCGCACCTTGCGCTTGTGTTCAAGCTCATCGGCAAGCTTGACCGGAATGCTCTTGAGAAGCGAGAGCCCAGTGACCAGACCAACGAACTGCGCACCGTACTTCTTGGTGCGAAGACGGTCACCCTGTTCCAGCTTGACGCTGGCAGTGCGGTCGTGATCCTTGGGAACGATTGCAGCGGATTCACTCAGATTGATAATGATGTCGTCGCCAGCATCTTTCGGGCTGACTTCGTAAACGCCTTCCTGTGAAGTCGGCTGTTCCTGTCTACCGGGAGTGAACATCGACTCACCCCCTATGTCACCTTGCTCAGTCATGGCTTTTCCTCTCTCTTCCGAAGTTTGGAAACACCTAAATCTCCCGAGTGGGGACCGGCTACACACCGGCCCCCTTTCGGAAGAAAGGGCACCGCTTTTTAGGCGTTACCTGCGAAAAGGATAGAACTAAACCACACGAAAAGGAAGCCGCCATTGCTGGCAGCTTCCGATTCTGGTGACGTTGTTTGAAGCCACTCAGTCGATGCGGCTTTGGGTGTAAGCCTTGATGCCGTACTTTTCGAAGACATCAGCCATTGCGCGGGCAGCTTCCTGATTCACGCTCATTTCCTGTCGCATGGTGCGAGCGCTGATGCTCATGCCACCGTAGTAGCCGTTCCCGCCGCGCTCGATTTTCTTGACATATTGCGCGAAGCCAGTGCGAGCATTTTCAATCACGACCCAAGCGAACCCGCATACGTCCAGCATGGTGCCGACAACTCGTGTGGGCTTGTTGCGATTGTAGAAGATGCCGTCGCTCTTCGAATTTTCGACCACCGCGAACGCTGGACCTTGCCCCTGAAGCTTTTTCAGTTGGGCATCAGCGGCTTTCGTGGCAGCAACGTCGGCTTCCTTGAGAATAGCGTCGTACTTGGCTTTAGTTTTGGCATTCATGGCACACCTTCCTTTCGAACTAAAAGAACTGTTCCCCTCACACACCTAAAGTATAGCCCACAAGTAAGGATAGTCAACAACAAAATCAAAAAAGAAGCACGCCAGCAACCACGCTGGCGTGCCTACTCCGGGTTGGAAAGGTTTATTCCACTCCACGAGCAGAACGGACGGACCCGAATGCCTCTCACTATAAGCCTTCCGGGGTGGTAGCCCATCGGGACTACTGACAGACACCCACGAAATCGCTTTCGTACATGATAGGGAACACCAGTACGCGCCTCAGCCAAACACAGCTTCCGATAACAGGGCTCCAGAGCCTCAGACTTGCCATAAGATCGCTCTGGAACGCAAAAAGGCCCCCTATGATTAGGGGGCCTTTCTATGGGTGCGAGAGAGCAACCTTACAGGTTGATAACACTCACGAGGCCGATGTTGTCCGAGTCAACGATGTGGATTGCGTACTCAGTCAACAGAGCGATGTCCTTGCGGAAGCCCTGCGCGTGGATGGGCGAACGATAGAGCGGGATGTATGTACCCACGATTGCCGCCGTGTTCACGAACTGCGGGCCACGGTAGGTCAGAACCGCCGAACCACTTGGGAAGGTCGGGTCCGCGAACACGTCGATACCGTGGCGCGTCAGGCGACCAACCTTGCGGGGACCGGTGAGACCGTCGTTGGCGACGTTGCTCTCGCCTTCGAAACCGTCCTGAAGGCCCAGCAGGAACCAGATGTCAGGAGCGATGACCATGACGTTCGGGCGAACGCTCTGGGTCTTCTCCCAAATCAGGTTTTGCAGGCGGCTGACGGTGATGCTGAAGGTCTTGGCGTGCAGGATGTACGGAACTGCTGCCGGGGCAGCGTTGTCGAACACCACTGAACCACCCGTCGCGGCGTTGCGCAGGGTGTTGACGATGTGCTTGAAGCGCTCGCTCGTGATGACGCGGCTTGCTGCATCAATGATGGTCGGCTCAGCGTCCATGCCGAAGTCGTTCAGGAAGTCAAAGACTGCCTGCTGCGACCATGCGGCTGCCAGAGCACGAGGGCGTGCTTCCACGTCAACGCTTTCCAGCGAGATGCCAACTTCCGGCAACTGCAACGCAGCTTCGATGTTGTACTCGTAGCTCATCGTCACAGCGGCAACCGTCGCACCACTGAATGTCACGTTTACGGCACCCGTGACGTAGTTGATGGTGTTGGTGCCACCACCAACGTCGCCGGTCAGGTTACCGTTGCCATCGTCCAGCACGTTGAGAGTGCCGTCCGTGATGCGGAACGTACCCGGCATCACCGGGGTGTAGCCAGTGTTCGGGGTGTAGTTCGTGGAGCCAGAGCCGCCAGCGGGTTCCTGCACGATCTTCTCGCTGGAGAAGTGCTGTGAGCCACGGAAGCCGCTCAGGGCCTTGATGAGTTGGGTTGTCTGAGCGATGGCACCCTTGGAGCGTTCGGCCTGCACGTTCAGGTAGTGAACCTTGCCGCGCTTGTTGCTCATCGGCTGCATTGAGATGACCTGATCGCTCATGTCCTCAGCGAATGATGCGCTGATGAGAGCGAGGCCATTCTTGATCCAGACCGGGATGCCGCCACGGTCAGTCTCGACCAACTGCTTCTGGTCGATTGCCTTCTTGACGAAGTTCTCGCAGAGAGTTGCGAGCATTGCCTTGCGAAGCGGGTCCGCGTCCTTGCCAAGCGTCTCGAAAACATTGATGCCCTTGGTGATACCCACCGCTGGGTTCTTGTAATCCGAGTAACGCTCGACCAGATGGCGGTTCTTGGCGACCAAGCTTTCTTCAAGCGTGGCTACCGAGTTCTCACCTTCAGTTCTAAGCATTTCTGTGTTCTCCAAAATGCGTTCCCGCTATCTGCGGGAGCGCGCCTTGTGACGAGCAAAACGGGAAACCGGATTGTCCGCTTGAGAACCTTCAGCATTCGCTTCGGTGAAGCTCAGACCCGTCTTGTCAGTGTCTTCCACTGACGTTGGTGACGGGATGCCATCAGGACTCTTGCGGGCTTCGGTTAGCGGTTTTTCCAAACCGCTTTCCTTGCCCTTCTCCGCACCGGAGTCTTTCGACTCCACCAATGCGGTTTGAATACGAAGATTGTTCATTCGTTCGGCAAGACTGTCAAGTTCCTCGACGGTCTCACAGCGGTCAAACTCTTCCGAGAGAGGCTTCAGATCAGGATACTTCTTGAAGATCGTCTCTTGGTGGTCCTTCAAAGTCTCAGCGTGCTGGAGATTCGCCATCTCTTCGTTGAGGTCACGAAGGATTTCGTTCTCCTTGTGGGATGAATCAAGCTGAGCCGTAAGGCTGTTCTTTTCTGCCTTCAAGCTGGCGTTCTCTGACAGCAGCTTCTTGAACTCTGCCATGTTGGCTCCGTTGAGCGGAGCGTTTTCGGTGGCTTCGCGCAGGGTGGGCAGCTTGCTCTCCATCATGGTACCACCCAACTGCGAACTCTCGTAGTCCAAGTCGATCAAGTCGCGCAGCGGGATAGACTTCACCATTACGGTCTTTGCTTCTGGATCAGCACTTGGACTTACCTGCGTCTGAAGGCGGAAGCGCTTCGTCACCATCATGGCGAACTTGCGGGCGTTCCCTCCAGAGTCGAACTGGAATATCTTGTTCATGCCCTCAGAGATTCCGACCTGACTGAGCGCCGTCTTCACGATCTTGTCGGCAAGGTCAACGTCCACATTCTCGTTGAACTTGACGTAAGCCAGATTCAGGTTTTGGCTGGAGACTGTGGCTTCCGCTACACCGTCGTGGCGCGAAATCGCTTTCGCGAACGCGGCAGCGTCCTCATCGAACTGGACTTCAACCGAGAGACCGCCCGAACGCTCAGAAGCGTTGCGGAACAGAACGCCCTCGATCATAAAGTTCTTCAGGAAACCGGTGTCGAAGCCGGTGTCGTACTTCTCAAAGCCCAAGTCCATCGCAATCTGCTTGGCCTCCAACATGGCACTCTTGATGTTGTTGCCAACGATGGGAACAACGTCAAGGATTTCGCCAGTGTAGCCCGCGTTGCGAACCTCGACCTTTCCGCGCTTCTGGTAGAAGTAGACGACGGGAGTCTGAGCCTCAGATACCGATTCTTCCACCGTGGCTTGATTGCCGCTTCCGACCGGAATAATCAGGTTCACATCGTCAGCAAATTGCTGTGCTGAAGAAACAGAGCGGAACCAGTAGTTCAGTTCCATCGTTCCTTCGTAGCTTCCGTCACGGAAGGTGCCACCGTTCTTTCTAGCCAGTGCGTCGATCTCTTCGCGTTGGATTTCACCAGCGTTGTCGAACACTGTGACTGTGACGACTGACGAGCCGTTTTCAACATCATCGCTGTAGCGCTTGAGGATGTCTTCAGCAGACGGAACCTGTGGATCAAACTCAGCAGGCGTGAAAGTCACGTAGGTCTTGTTGGTCTGCCCACGAAGACCATTCAGCGACCAGCGAATCTTGTCGCCCTGTTCCTCACGAATGACCATATCACCAAGAGCACTGATGATGCGGGCACGATCTGACTTACCCCACTGAGCCCATTCAGCAGTCTTGAAGAAACCATTGCGCATGTCTTCCATCGCAGCATCAAGCAGCATGGCTGCCGGATTCTGGTTAGCACCGGTTTCAAGCTGTGTGTAAGTACCCTCGCGCAAGTTGCTGCCGTCCTTTTCAACTGAATCCGCCATCTTGATTGCCTTGCGGGCAGCCGCCTTCGCGTTCATACGGTTGGCGTACCAGTCGCGGAACGGCACGTCTGGCAGATCGTGAACAGAAAGTCCGATCATCTTCTGAACTTCAAGGTCAACGTCGCGCATCCACTTCTCAAAGGGACCGGATGCTTCTTCCACGTTTTCCATGAACGAGTTATTGAAAAAGCCAAGCGCGTTGCTGGCGCTCGTGTGTGAACCAAGCTCAACAACTGGCTTACCGTTCTTGAACAGGAACATCAGCACGGCGTCCTGACCGGGACGACCACCTTGCGGACGCTCAGTAACAACGAACTCGTATCTGCCTGATGTCGGCAGCTTCGTGTATCTGTTTCGGTCGCGGTAATCGCTGCTGATGTCCTCAGCGTCAATCGGCTGGCGAGACAGCACGCGCATGGGTTCACCACGCACCATCACGGTTGCTTCTTCAACCGATTCGTTGATTTCACGCTTGAACAAAGGCAACCACAACGATGGTTTGT
>Ga0307380_10004154_pt1 | contig 19660 bp, 12 predicted proteins | sample UN3MG_FD_202239 | JGI IMG/M metagenome (GOLD analysis project Ga0307380, IMG submission 202239) | Soil microbial communities from Risofladan, Vaasa, Finland - UN-3 | ecosystem: Environmental > Terrestrial > Soil > Coastal area > Acid sulfate soil | place: Finland: Risofladan, Vaasa | collected... | reverse complement strand
CGTCACAACAGTGAGGCAAAGCAAAGCGACGAATAAGCAATGGATGAAAGTCTTCATCGTGTCCCTCCTCCAGCTACAAGTCCCCTATATTATTATTCCGAGGGTCGGCCGGAAAGCCAATGCCTGTTTCGGGGAAATGGCGGCATTTGGGCGAAAAACAGGCAGGAATGCGGAGGGCGGAGGGTTTTAGGTTTTCGGTTCTAGGTTGTGGGGTGGGTGGGAGGTGTCAGGTGTTGGGCCAATACTCCCACACCCCCATACTCCCACACTCCCATACTCAGGCTCCTGCCTTCTCGTACACCGGGGACATCGCTCGGAGGCGGGAGACGATGCCGGGGAGGAGTTCGAGCACCCGATCAATGTCCTCGTCGGTCGTGTCTTTGCCGAGCGTCAATCTGAGTGAGCCGTGGGCCAGCTCATGAGGCAGGCCCATCGCCAGGAGCACGTGCGATGCCGCGAGCGAGCCCGAAGTACATGCCGAGCCGCTCGAGACGCAGATCCCCAGCATGTCCAGCATAAGGATCATTGACTCGCCCTCCGCGCCCTCGATGCTGACGTTCACATTGTTCGGGAGGCGGAGGGACGGATGGCCGTTCAGGCGGGTATCGGGAATCGCAAGGATTCCGGCGATCAACCGATCACGGAGGGCAATCTCCCTCGCCGATTCCTCAGCCATGGTCGCCTGAGCGATCTCGGCGGCCTTCCCGAGGCCCACGATCCCGGGGACGTTGTGCGTGCCGGCACGCTTGCTGCTCTCCTGACCGCCGCCGTGGATGTAAGGAAGTATGCGCGTGCCTTTTCGGATGTAGAGCGCGCCGATCCCTTTCGGCGCATAGAGCTTATGACCGGAAAGGGAAAGCAGGTCAACGTTCAGTGCGCTCACGTCAATCGGGATCTTGCCCACGGACTGGGTGGCGTCGGTATGGAAGACGATCCCCCCCTCACGAGCGATTGCCCCGATCTCGGCTATGGGCTCGATGACCCCAACCTCGTTGTTCGAGTGCATGATGGTTATGAGGACAGTCTGATCGGTTATTGCCCGGCGGACATCCTCGGGATTCACGAGGCCGTCACCGTCAACCGGAATAAGCGTGATCTCGTATCCCCGGCGCTTGAGGAACTCGCACGTGCCCAGGACTGCGTGATGCTCGATTGTCGAGGTGATGATGTGCTTCCCCTTCGACTCGGTGGCGGAGGCGATGCCCATGATCGCCCAGTTGTCCGACTCGGTCGCTCCGGCGGTGAAGTAGATCTCGCTGGGATCAGCGCCGATGAGAGCAGCGACCTTCTCACGGGCGTCCTCAACCGCCGCCCGAGCCTCCCGCCCAAAGGCGTAGAGGGTCGAGGGGTTGGCGTACTGGGTCGTGAGATACGGCATCATGGCCTCCAGGACATCCGGGTGAACGGGCGTCGTGGCGGCGTGGTCGAGATAGATCAGGTTGTTCATGGAATCCTCCGGATATGGGACTTATGGGTCATATGGGACCTATGTGCGATCAATGTCTTCTCCTGCCAGTGCAAGTTGAAGCTGGTTTACGATGCAGTCCCTGTGATGCTCGATGCCGCATCGGAGGCAGGCCTCGTTCGGCGTGCGCTCGAGTTTCAGGGCGGCCTCGATGAACCGCTCCAGCGACCGAACGAACTGCTCCCGATCGGACTGCTCCATCAGGCTCAGGATCTTTGACAGGCGGTCGGTTCGCTCGGACTCGATTTGATTGAGCAGGCTCTCTCCATACGAGGTGAGGGAGACCTCGGCCTGGCGGCGGTCGCTCTTGCCGGGCTCGCGAATCACCAGGCCCTTCCTGAGCATGCGGTCAACGAGCATTGTGGCCGCGGGCTGACTCACCGAAAGCCCCTCGGCCAGGCTGCCGATGCTGCACGAACCGTGCAGAGAGACATGCTTCAACGCCTGGAACTGCGGCATGGTTATCTCTTCCGCAATGGCGGGCGTCATCAGATCGAGCATGATCTTGGTAAAGACATCGGAAACATGTTCAGTTTCGGTCAGCAGTTCGGTATCATTCATCGGATTGCATAACGCATAACGGCATTATCATATAATTCGATTATATATTACCCAAATCGGTCTGATAAGTCAAACATTCCTGGCCGATATTTGTAAAATAACCGCCAGGAATGTAGAATGGCGCTATGAGACTAGACGAGTTAGCGAGAGTTCATTTGGCGGAATTGCCGACGGCGCTCGAGGATGCGCCGAGGCTTGCAAAGGCGATCGGGGTCGAGCGGCTGCTGGTCAAGCGCGATGACCTGACCGGTCTTGCGCTGGGAGGGAATAAGGCTCGCAAGCTGGAGTTCCTGATGGCCGAGGCTCAGGCGAAGGGCGCGGATATCGTCCTCACGTGTGGAGGAGGACAATCAAATCACGCCCGAATGACTGCGGCCGCGGCACGGAAGCTGGGCATGGATGTCATCCTGTTCCTTGACGACCCCATGCCGCCGGTGTTCGGGGGCAACCTGCTGCTGGACGTCATCCTGGGGGCGGAGATTCGGTTCCTGGGATGCGTCACTTACCCCGAGGTGGAGGAAGCAATGGCTGAGGCGGCCGCCAAGCTCACCTCGCAGGGTCGGACGCCCTACGTGATACCGGTCGGCGGCTCGACGCCGATTGGGGCGATGGGATATGTGACGGGCGTTCGGGAGGCCGCAGGCCAACTCAAGGAGATGGGCGCGGAGAATGTGGATATCGTAATGGCGCTCGGATCGGCTGGAACGGCGGCTGGCACACTCCTTGGCTGCGACCTGTTCCTACCCGACGCGCACGTGATCGGTATCTCGGTCAGCCGAGCTGCAGATAAGGCGTTTGTGCGGGCTGAATTGATCGCGGATCAGGCGGCGGAGATGATCGGCGTCGGCCTGCCTGATCCATCTCGGCTGAGGGTATGTGACGAATATATCGGCGATGGGTACGCCATCCCGACTAAAGAGGGAGTCGAGGCCATCCTGATGGCGGCTCGGACCGAGGGACTGATCCTCGACCCGGTTTACACCGGTAAGGCGATGGCCGGGCTGATTGACCTCGCGCAGAAGAAGGAGATCGGGGTCGGGCGGCCGGTGCTCTTCTGGCATACCGGCGGCGCGGGAGGGTTGTTCGCGTGCGAGGGATTGTTCAGGGATGAGGCAAAGCGGTTGGCCAAAATGGGGTAATGGGGTGGTGGGTAAGTGGGGTGATGGGATCCCAATACCCCAATACTACATTTCCCCACCACCGCTGATCTACATAACAAGGGCAGAGGATAGATCATGAGACTGTCTAATATCATCGGTATTCTAGAGGCCATTGCTCCGCCGGAGTATGCGCAGAGCGATGACTCGATAGGCTTGCAGATCGGCGATCCGAATCAGGACGTGAGAAGGGTCATGGTGACGGTTGACGTTACGCCGGGGGTCGTGGCTGAGGCAATTCGCCGGCCGGTTGACCTCCTCGTCTCCCATCATCCGCTCATCAACGTCAAGTACTCACCCCTGGCGAACGTGCGGCTGGATCAGTATCCGCAGTCGCTGGTTTATCAACTGGTGAATGGGGGCGTCGGCCTCTATGTGATGCACACGAACTTCGATGCGGCGGTCGGCGGGATAAACGACGTTCTGGCCGAGCGGTTGGGGATCGTGGATACCAAAGTCTTTCTGCCGACCTACGAGACTAAGATGTTCAAGCTCGCGACCTTCGTCCCCGGGGAGGCGGTCGATGCCGTTCGGGATGCGATCTCGGAGGCTGGGGCGGGAGTGATCGGGAACTACACCCAATGCTCGTTTCAGTCGCCGGGGACGGGGACATTCAAGCCCGAGCCGGGGGCCGAGCCTTATGTGGGGAAGGTCGGGAAACTGGAGAAAGCCGCCGAGTTCCGGCTGGAGATGTTGGTGCCGGAGGACCGCCTGCACGATGCGATCTCCGCTCTGATCGCCGCTCACCCGTATGACGAAGTGGCGTATGACGTGTACCCGCTTTGGAACAAGGGCGAGACTCATGGAATCGGGCGGATCGGGAAGCTGCGCGAGCCGATGTCGTTCCAGCGATTCTGCGCCATGGTATGCCGGGAGCTGGGCGTTCCCGACCCGAGAGTTGTGGGCGATCCGGAATCAACCGTCGAGACAATAGCATTCATCGGCGGCGGAGGAGGAAGTCGAGTAGGGATGGCTCACGAGAAGGGCGCGGACGTGTACCTCAGCGGCGACGTGAACCATCATCAGTTCCTGCAGGGAAAGGCGCTGGGGATCAATGTGATAGATGCCACGCACTTCTGGACCGAGCGCCCAGGGATGATCGCCCTCGCCCCGCGACTCCATGATATGCTCTCAACCAGGGGAGTGACCGTGGAGTACTGGGATGATTTCACGCCAGAAGCGTGAAACAGGAACATTCGTCTCCTTGTCGTACTTATAAGCAGGTAGTCTTAGTTCTTGCCGCAAGGAGGAGATGGGCTGTGGACACAGGACTTGGATGGTTAGGAGCAGTAGTCGGACTGGCGGGATGCATTGCGACCTTCTTCATGTCGAGCAGCCCACCAGGCGGCAATGGTAAGGCCCGCAGTTCGGCGGGATTGACTTTCATCCTCACGATTATCTTTTGGGCAATCGCCATGCAGCGGAATTCCCCGCTCTCCACCGGGCAGACGCTCGGCTGGGGATTCCTTATCGGGGGCCTCTGCGGGACGGCGGCCATTCTCCTTTCAGGAAGGCTAGGCGAACAGAGACCGTTAGCCCTACAATCGGTCTTGTTCCTCGCGCTTTTCGGGGCCTCGCTCACTTATCTGATTTTCCACGGATATCCGCAGCAGGCGATGATCGGGTTCGCGATCGGAACGGTGCTGGCCGGAATCCTGGGCTACTACTCGCTCGAATCCACGGATCTCATCCAGTCGTGGGCTCTCTTCGGAGTCGCGCTGGCGGCAGGCGTCGTGCTGGCGGTGGAGCATTTCAACCAGGCCGCCGAGCGAGCGTGGTGGCCGTTACCGATACTGATTGGGACCACTGTGCTGGTGGCGGCTTTTGCAGTGAATGCGCTGGGCGATAAACTCAGGCGTGCCTCGGCGATTGTCGTACCGGCGCTGGTGATCATTCTCAGCGCACTGTATGCCTGGCGAATATATCATGCGTGGGAGCTTCTCGAAGTCGTGGCGGTGGGAATCGTCGTCGCGGCGCTGGTGAGATGGCTCGACGCTTACAAGCCGAGCCCGGGAGTTTCGGCGCTCCTCGTGGTCGCATTCGTGACGGCGGCGTTCAAGCTGTGGGCCGGACTGGGGATCGCAGTCGGCTTGCTGGCCATGTGGTCCTTCGAGCAGAAGCGCTCGACGCAAGGCATCATCTCCCTGGGGCTCGCGTTCCTGCTGTTCAAGCTGTTCACTGACCAGTATGCTAGTGCCGTCCGAGCCACCGACCTTTCCATTCACTATGCGCTCATCGGGGCTGCGCTGGGGATCATTGTGCCGTACCTGCTGATCTCGGCCCTCAACGGTCGCCGATCTATGGTCCTCATTGCGCTCATAGGCTTCGCGATGGCGATCTCCCCCATCGTGCTTTACTTCGTTTGGGAGACCAAGGCCGTCTTCGGCTACTTGTTCGGGCTGACCGCGTCATTGATCGTCCAGATGCTCATGGGCGAAGAAAGACGCTCGGTTGGGCTTCTGGTAGTCGGCGCTCAACTGATGGCGATCCAGTTCATGAGTACGCTGCTCCTGCTGGAGTTGACTCGGGTGACACGAGTATGGGTGCTTGGGATAGTCGTTGTGGCGGGGGCGATTGCATTGATGTTCGTCCCGAGTCAGGCAGGCGCCGTATCCTCCTCCGCTGAAGCTGCGGCGGACAAGGGAGGCTAAGATGAAAGTCAGACTCGCGCTCCCTCTTGCCATTATAGTTCTCGGCGGCCTGCTCGCCTACGCAATCCTCCAGGAGACTCCCACCGGCTCGCTGGCGGGAAGAGTTGTCGCGCAGGAAAGCGGCAATCCTCTGGAGGCGACGGTCAGGCTCGCCTCGCTCGGCAATGTGGAAGGTCAATATGAGAAGCAGTCGGCGAAGGACGGCTCGTTCAGCTTTGCCAATCTGCCCGTGGGCAGCTACACCCTGGAGATCAGCAGCAAGGTCCACTCGCTCCCCAAGCCAGATACGGTTTTTATCGAGGAGAGTAAGACCAACACCATCGAGGCGGAGCTGGTCCCGGCGGCGCCCGACCTCAGCCTTTACGTCCACCAGCACATCTTCACGCCGGATGAGTGGCCTCAGATCACTTGCCGGGGGTTCGTGCAGGAGGACGAGCTGCGGCTGAGCGTGTACAAGGTTGATTTGAATGCCTTCCTGGTGGATTCCGGCGGCTCGATCGAGAAGCTGCTGGGCGTCCAGTCGTACTATTACGAAAACAGATATTCCAAAGTGAACCTGGATCAGTTGACGACCCTCGAACTGGTCAAGTCCACCTACGTGCCAATCACTACTCGCGATTTGGAGGGAGTGTTCGTTCAACGAGTTGATCTGGCTGCGCTGCCGCCGGGCCTGTATCTGACCGCCATCAAGGCCGACTCGATTCAGAAGCTCGGCTGGATAATGGTGACTTCGCTCGGGCTGATCACCAAGACGGTCGGGCCGGATATGCTGGCGTATGCAGTTGACCTGAAGACCGGCGTGCCTGTGGCGGGAGCGGACGTGGCGGTATATACCGGCTCCGAGCAGCTTGGTTCGGGGAAGACCGGCTCGGACGGCATCCTGGAGTTGAACTTGCCGACCAAGGGACGCTCAACCGAGGAGACTATCATCGCGCGGAACGGGGAGTCGGTCGCATTCGTCTCGCGGTGGGCGTACAACTACGAGAGACGGAGCAGTCTGATCTACGCATATACCGATCGGCCTGTGTACAGGCCGGGGCAGCAGGTCTATTTCAAGGGCATCGTCCGGGATACGACTCCGACCGGATACCAGTCCCCGGCTTCCAGGCCGATGACGGTCGAGGTTCGGGATTCCAATGACACCCTCATCCAGCGCTCGACCGTGAATACGGACGACTTCGGCTCCTACCATGGGGACATCGCTCTGAATCCTGAGGCTGCGATCGGGTTCTACACCATAAGCTCGTCCGTCGAGGGCCAGGAGGCACATCAGGATTACTTCGAGGTAGCCGCCTACAAGAAGCCCGAGTTCAGCGTGAATGTCTCTTTCCCTCAAAAGCGGTATGTCCGGGGTCAACGGATCAAGGCTAAGGTATCCGCAAACTATTATTTCGGCGCGCCTCTCGCCAATGAGGACGTCAGCTACACGATCACCCGCACGCCATACTGGCTCTGGCCGACGGACGAAGAGGACATGGCCGAGTACTACGGCGATTATGAAGGATATGAGGATTACGGCGGTTATGGCGAAATGGTAGCCGAGGGCGAGGTACGCACCGACTCCAAGGGAGAGGCCGTCATAGAGTTCCAGGCGAACTGGCCCCAGCCCACAGAAGAGTATGGGTGGGACAACGATCAGCAGTTCACCATCGAGGCCTACGTCACGGATAAGTCGGGGCGAGAGGCATCGGGCACGGGATCGGTGCCGGTCACTCGTGGGGAGTTCGCCATCGAGGTCACGCCGGACAGGTACGTCATCGAGCCGGGCCAGCCGGTGAAGGTATCCATTCTCGCGATGGATTACGACAGGCATCCCGTGAAGAGGCAGAAGTTGACGGTGGTCGCGGGCACGGAAACCTGGGAGCGGAACAGCGGGATATCATTCAACGTATTCCAGCAGCAAAACCTGACCACCGATGACTCGGGACGCGCATCACTGACCGTTTCGCCCAGGGGCTCCGGGCAGATACATATCGTCGTGAAGGCCAGGGATCGGAAGAGGAATCAGATCGTCTCGTCGGCCTACGTCTGGAGCTACGGGGGGTATGCCGAAGAGGAAGGCGTCCGATACCCCGAACTCAAAATAGTGACCGACAAGAAGACTTACAATCCCGGCGACACCGCGAAAATCCTCATCAACACGGATAATCCCGGTGCGACCGCCCTGTTGACGGTCGAAGGGAGCCGGGTCTACTACCACGGGACCTTCAAGCTCACCGGCAAGTCCACGATGGTGGAAATCCCTGTCAGAAGCGAGTACAAGCCGAACTTCTATGTGGGAGTCTGCTTCGTGAGGGACAAGGGATTCGTCAATCAGCAGGCGAGGGCGAAGGTATCCCTGAGCATGCAGTCCCTCAGCATTGCGGTGAAGCCGAATAAACAGAAGTATCGGCCGGGGGAGTTGGCGACTTACAAGATCACAGCCACCGACTCGGGCGGTCGTCCGGCCGACGCCGAGCTTTCCGTGGGCGTGATAGATGAGGCGATCTATGCCATCGCCGAGGATACGACGACTCCGATTCGGGACTACTTCTACGCCCACAAGGCAAACGAGATCGAGACAAGCTTCTCGTTCCCTCAGATCTACTTGAGCGATCCTGATAAGGCCGGGAAACCGGACTTGAGCCTGTTGGCGCGGAACATAAGGGTGCGAAAGCGGTTCCTGGATACGGCGTTTTGGAACCCGAGCGTGCGGACGGGGTCGGACGGCAAGGCCCAGATCAGCTTCCGCATGCCGGACAATCTCACGACCTGGCGCACGACCATTCGAGGGATCACTCGCGACACGGCCTGCGGGGAGGTGAGGAACAAGGTCCTCGCCCAGCAGGAGTTCCTAGTGAGGCTAGAGACGCCGAGGTTCATGGTGCAGACGGATACGGCGGTCGTCACGGCCATGCTCCATAACTACACGAGCAAGACCCAGAATGCGGAGATCGAGTTAGAGTGTCCGGGGCTGAAGCTTCAAGGGAAGTCGAGGCGGAAGATTTCGGTCGCCAGCGGAGGCGCAGAGCGGGTCGAGTGGAAGGTGAACGCTCCTCAGGCGGGGGACTTCGAGCTTACGGCGCGTGCGGCGTCGAAAGATGTAAGCGACGCCATGCAGATTACGCTGCCGGTCTATCCTCATGGGACGGCGAGAGAGACCCTTCAAACGGGTGAACTCGCCGGCACTGGGAGCGCCAAGACCAACTTTCAGGTTCGGTCGGATTCGATCCCGGCGTTCACTCGCGCGGAGGTGAGGCTTGCGCCGTCCATGGCGGCGGCGATGCTGGGGTCGCTGGACTACCTCGCTCAGTATCCGTGGGGATGCACGGAGCAGACGATAAGTTCGTTCCTGCCGGACGTCATCCTCTCGCGGGCGCTGAAGGATTTGGGCGTAAGTAATCCCAAACTTGAGGCCGAACTGCCTGACATGGTGGCGAAGGGACTTGGCCGTCTCTACCGGTTCCAGCTTTCGGACGGCGGATGGTCGTGGTGCGAGTATGGGCAATCCGACCCGTGGATGACGGCATACGTTTGCTATGGGCTGCTTCAGGCTCGGCAGGCCGGTTTCGAGGTGAACGAGCGGGTACTGAGAAGAGGGCTCGGACGGTTACTTCAGCAGGCGAGCAATCAGACCAATCCCGATATGCTGGCTTTCGAGGCCTATGTCTACACCCTGGCAGGCGGCGATGCTCGTCAGTACCTCGGCAGGTTGATGAACCGACCGGTCGGCAGCAAGGCCCTCGCGCTCATTTCCTTGAGTTATGCGCAACTCAGGATGCCGAACGAGGCCGACAGGGCTCTCAATCGGCTGTTCCTGAATGCAGTCAGCGAGCCGGGAATGATCCATTGGAAGGGAAGCGACCCATGGGCGAGCGATGATATCGAGACGACAGCTCTGGCATTGCAGGCGGTCCTCAAGGTAAGCCCGGACGATCCCCGAGCGTATCAGATTGTGCGATGGCTGATGAGCCGGCGGCAGGGCGATCACTGGTACTCGACCCGTGACACGGCGATGGTGCTCTATGCGATGACCGAGTTCCTGAAGAGCACCAAAGAGCTTTCGGCGGATTATGACGTCGAGGTGCTGATGAACGGCAGGTTGGTCGGCAGGGAGCACTTCGACAGGGCCTCGATCTTCCAGCCGGAGGTCGCGATCCCCATTCGGGGGCTGAACAAGGGCAGGAACGGACTGGAGATCAGGAAGGTCGGCACAGGCAATCTGTATTACTCGGCGAAACTCAACCAGACCATCGCCCAGAAGACAATCCCGGCGACGATCACCGGAACAGGGTTGACGGTCACGAAGCACTACTATCGGCTGCCGAGTCGGAATGCGGAGTTCGATCAGGTCGGCAAGCCCGTGAGCGGGTGCCGATTTGGCGACATCATCATCGGCAAGATCGAGGTCGCGTCCGACAAGCCGCTCAGTCATGTGCTGGTGGAGGACTTTATCCCTGCAGGCTGCGAGATCATTGACAGGGGGAGAGTCAGCCCGTGGGAGTGGTATTACTGGTGGGTCGGGCAGGACGTGAGAGACGAGAAGATTTCATTCTATATTGACGAGCTGCCGGCCGGGACGCGCGTGCTGAAGTTCCAGATGAGGGCAGGCTACCGGGGAACCTATCATGCGCTGTCGGCACAGGTCTTTGCGATGTATCAGCCGACGATCAGATCATCCAGCGGGGAGATGGAGTTTACGGTGAGATGAGGAGCATGGCGGCGGCAATCGGAGTCCTGGGGGTGATCGCGCTTGGGGTCTGGGCGGCGATGGCATCCGAGCCCGAGCATGAGATCGGGAGCTACGTCACCAGCCTGGAAGGCCGGACCGAATCCCAGACGTTCAACGCCGACCTGGCGCTGAGGAAGATCAACGGCACGGTGATTCAGCCGGGCGCGACATTCTCCTTCCTCAAGACGGTTGGGCCGTGGACCGCGGATATGGGATACGAGAAGGCGCCCGTGAGCTATGACGGCGAATTGGTGGCAAGCTGGGGCGGCGGGGTTTGTCAGACTTCGACGACTCTGTACAATGCGGCGTTGCTCGCGGGGCTGGAGGTAGTCGAGCGGCACAGGCATCATTGGCCGGCCAGGTATGCACCGGTGGGTCGGGATGCGGCGGTGGCCTACTATGACATAGACCTCAAGTTTCGGAACAACCTCCCCGCCCCGGTTCGGGTCGTCGGCGAGATCAAGGGCAGGAAGATGGTTTTCCGCATGATGTCCACGCATCGGCCGGCATACTCGGTGAGGATTGAGTCGGTTACCAGGTCGGTGATCAAGCAGAGTGAGGTCATCCAGCAGGGCGAGGCCGAGGGATCGAGGCGGCTGAAGGTGATCAATCGGGGGCATCCGGGATTCCAGGTGGCGACGTACCGAACCTTCATCTCGCCGAACGACACCCGACGTGAGCTGGTTTCGGATGACAGGTATCCGGCGATGAACCGGGTGGTGAGGATAGACGCGGGGGGAAGTGACCAGTGATCAGTGAACAGTGACCAGTGATCAGTGAGGGGTAGCCGTGAGGATTAACGCCAAAGGACAGTTACATTCGCTGGTGAATTGCCGTTCAATAAGCTACAAAAGGGGTCCTGAAACGGACTGTGGATATCTAATGGGGGTATGGGAAATGGATGGACCGACACGTAGAAAACCGTTATTGCTGCCCATTGGCGTGTCGCTAGTGGCAGTCCTGTTGATGATCTTGATGATCGTCGCGTTTGGGGAACGCACCGACCAGTATGGGCTCAAGGAGGCCGATCGGCAGCGGATATGGAGTGAAGTAGTTGCCACCGAGGATAGGGCTCACCTGGAGGCCAACCTTGCATACCCGATACCAGATATACGTTCTCCAGATTACGCTAGAGCGAGGGACTCAGGAGTCATCAAGGAACAGATCTACGGCCGGGCAGAGTTGTCACGTAGATTAGCAGAACGGTATCGTGGCGCGGTACTTCGACAGGAGGGAGTCACTAAGCACAGTGGACGGAAATCCAGGTTGAGAGTTTGAAGAAGAATTGGCCGTTACCACCCGCTCCACCAGGATCGGAATAGTCCTAGTCCTATGTCGCAAAGACATGCTACACAGCGACATGATCGGTTCTTGTCAGGCGTCATAATCCCACCGGACTCCCTGTCCTCACTGATTCCTCGATTGCCTGGATGACCTTCGTGACTTCGAGGCCATCCTGCCCTGTCACTCGGGGCTGGCGGTCGTGGAGGACGCAGTCAATGAAGTGGCGGATGCTCTCGGCGGCAAAGCCGGCTTGCTCCCCATAGATCGCCGGCATTACCAGGAAGTCGGGGTAGGTCGCCTCGGTCTCAGTGTACTTCTCCAGCGTCCGATTGTGGCTCGTGTCGAGGTAGAGCGCGCCCTTGCTGCCGATGACTTCGCACTTCAGGTCAATGATATTCGGCGTCGTCTTCGGCAGTATCCATGAATTCTCGATGACGGCGGTCGCCCCTGAGCGGAACTCGAGGGTCGCCTGATAGAAGTCGGGCGTGTCAATGCCCATCCCCTTCAGGACCTCGGACCGCGAGACGGCGTAGACCCGGCGGACCTCATCCTCCAGCAGCCATCGGATGGTGTCAATCGAGTGGGTGCCGATGAACCACTCGACGGTCGTTTTGCCGGCCCAGGAGAGCATCTCGGTGGGGACGAAGATCGTGTCGTTCAGGCGGAAGTAGACGTGCTGGGGCTTGCCGATTTCGCCCTGGCGGATGGCTTCCCAGGCCTTGAAGAACGGCGGACTCCAGCGATTGTGGAAATCAACCATGAGCTTGACGCGCGAGCGCTCGGCGGCAGCAATGACCCGCTGGCAATCCTCGACGGTCATGGCGAGGGGCTTCTCGATGAGGACGTGCTTGCCGGCCTCGGCGGCGGCGACTGCGATCTCGGCATGGGCGAAGTCGGGGGTGACGACGGAGACGGCCTTGATGAGATCGTCGGCCAGGAGGGCGTGGTAGTCGGCGTAGTGCATGGTGCCATATGCCTGGGCGACGGACTCGGCCCTGCTCGAGACGGCGTCAGCGACCCCGGCGAGGGTTGCGCCCTCGGTGGAGGCATAGATTCGGGCGTGGAGCTCGCCCCACGTGCCGGTGCCGATTACGCCGAAACCGATCTTTTCCATGGTTGCCCTCCTGAGTGCCAATGTCCATATTGTGAACAGTAGCTTACTTAGATGGTGTTACTGGACCGCCCTCCAAAACATAAGCTCCGATGCTTCCCAGCTTATCGTCGGCAAGCCGGGCTAGACTCCACCACTTATGACCGGGAGCCCAGACCTGTGTCAAGAGTCGCTGTGTGACCTGGTCTGATGTGTACTTCGTCTTCCGCGTAAAATCAACAGTCACTGCCCCCACTACCGATTTGAGAGATGGGGAGGCTTGGCCATCGGAAGGTCTGACGCCGGCTGTCGAGACGACATCCATCTTAGTGGATTCTAGTCGGTTCTGGCACTCCGGCTTCCCTTCAGGTGCCGGCTTACCATCAACTCCCTCGTACTGCTTTTCATAAATGTTCACCGAAGTGTTCTCTGCCAACGGGAATTGCGGCAACACAATCGGCATCGTAGGGAACATGGCTCCAAGACCAAACATGGTGGTCCCAGGCAAGGAATACTCATCATAGTGCTCGAGTGTCCCGCTTCGCCACAGATCAGTTCTAATGCGCTTGACCGTCAGATCTCCCACCCTGTAGTAAACATAGCTTTCATACCTAAGGCTAAGGGCTTCTACTCCACTCTTCACTGCATAATCAGGCTGGCTGCTGATCTTGAGTACATGGCACTCTTCTCCTCGCACGGTTTCACGGCCCATTACCTGGATTACAAGCGTATAATAGCCCGAAGGCTTGTAACCAGTCTTCGATCCAACATATGCAGGACACTTGACTCGCCACGAGTCTCCCTTGTTCCAAACCGGACGCTCAATGCCGGCCCGCGCAGGTTCTTCCGCCAAAGACCATTTGCCAACTGTACCACTCTCAGTATTCGTCGCCGAAGTCCACCACTTCTTGCTGCCTTCCCATACCTCCTCGACACGGACTTCATCTCGTTGTCCAGACTTACTATAGAGAGATCTTGTCAAGAACTTCACGTTGAAGCGGGGCTTGCCGCCAGAGACCGTATCCAAATCAGAAGTTGTGACAATCGACGACTCCACCACTTGGTCATCACTATCGCTAGCGTTGGCCTTAGGGTGGTAGCGAACGATCTCATTCGGCTGACCGCCTTCCCTGATCGGGAACTGCGGTATATCAAGGGGAACTCTAAACGGCAAACTGAGCTGGAAGGACAGCAAGCTCTTACCTGGAGGACTGTGTTCATCATACTCTGTCAGTTTACAATTGTCCCATCTTCTGGTGCGGACCCTCTTCAGACTTCCGTCCAGAACTGAGTAGTAAGCCGATAGTTCCAAGCTCAGATACGGATAGATTGCTTGCATGCTGTCCGTCGAAGTAATCCTCAATACCCGGCATTCCTCTCCATTCACCCTCTCGTTATCCACGACCTCGAACCGGAGCGTAACCCGATCACTCAACTCATGCGCAACCCCGTTTCTGTGACTTCTAATGTTGGACCAAATCTGCCAAACATCGCCCTTGTTCCAAACCGGACGCTCAATGCGAGCCTGCGTGGGTCGCTTGGCGCACTGCAGAGTGCAGACCATGATGAGTAGACATGAAGACAATATCAGTCTCTTACGCATTGCGGATTCTCCTCTCTCTTAAGGAGGCGCAACTACAATTCGACCTTTTCCAGTGCCGCGAAGGAGAGCATGAGTTTCTTGCGGCCGACGTCCTCGAAGGCCACGGTAAGCATCATGTCCCTGCCGTTCGGTTCTATATTCTCTATCATCCCCAGACCGAAAACATTGTGCTTCACATAGTCGCCAGGCTGGAAGTCGCATGGGACGGCAGTGACGGGCTGCTGGACCGTCTCCCACAGGGAACTTGTCCGAGCGATTTTCTTCGGCGCGTGGAACATCTCGGCCGGAATCTCACGAATAAACCTGGAAACCGCCATCCTGTCCCGCATGCCGAAGAGCGTTCGGGTGTAGGCATAGCTCAGGCACAACTCGTCCTTCGCGCGAGTCATGCCCACGTAGCAAAGCCGCCGTTCCTCCTCCAACTCCTCGCGGCTGGTCTTGGAGCGGTTGTGGGGAAAGATCCCCTCCTCCATGCCGACCATGAACACCATCGGGAACTCCAGGCCCTTCGCCGAGTGGAGGGTCATGAGGGTCACCGCAGGCTCGTTTTGATCATAGCTATCGATGTCGGTCACGAGGGCGACCTGCTCCAGGAAGGCCCTGAGTGACACATCCTCGCTCGTGCGCTCGAACTCACTCACGACGCTCGCGAGTTCCAGGACGTTCTCCGCACGGGAGTCGGCCTCTCTCGTACCCTGACGCTTCAGATCGGCGATGTAACCCGTGTTCTCGATGACCTCATTGAGGAGCTTGCTGACGCTGAACTCATCCCTCTTGTCGTGGAGAAACTCGATCAACTTGGCGAGGGCGGCGATGGCGCGCTTGGCCTTGGGGTTGGCGTCTATCTCCTCGATCCGCTTCAGGGCGTCGAAGAAGCTGACCCCCTCCACCAGGGCGAAGTGCTCGATCCGCTCCAGGGTGATGGGGCCGATGCCTCGTGTGGGAACATTGATGATTCGCTTGAGGCTCACGCTATCGGCCGGGTTCAAGGCGAGGCGGAGGTAGGCCATGACGTCCTTGATTTCCTTGCGCTCGTAGAACCGGACGCCGCCGATGATCCGATATGGGACGCGGTAGTTCATCAGGGCGTCTTCCAGGACTCGCGACTGCGCGTTCATGCGGTAGAGGATCACGAAATCGGAATACTCGCTCTCGCCCTTGGTAACCTTCTCTCGGATTCGGCCGACGACTCGGGCGGCCTCGTCATGCTCATCGGTTGCCTCGATCCGATAAAGGAGAGCGCCTTCCGGGCGCTCGGACCATAGCTGCTTCGGCGCGCGATGCTCGTTCCTGCTGATGATATGGTAGGCGGCATCAAGGATGTTGCGGGTCGAGCGATAGTTCTGCTCCAGGGTGACGACCTTCGCCTCGGGATAGCGCTTCTGAAATGATAGTATAATACTTACATCTGCTCCTCGCCACGAATATATACTCTGGTCGTCGTCGCCCACGCAACAGATATTCCCATGCTTCTCGGCGATCAGCTTCACGAGCTGGAACTGGGAGAAGTTGATGTCCTGATACTCGTCAACCAGCACGTGGTCAAACTTCCGCTGGTAGTGCTCCAGTACTTCCGGACACTCGTCGAGGAGGCGGACGGCATTCAGGATGAGATCATCGAAATCCATGGCGTGACTGGCCGCCAGCTTCTTCTGATATAGCGGATAGACCTGATCAACCAGCGGATCGTAGCTTCCGCTAAAGACCTTCGCATATTCGTCCGGCAGAACAAGCTGTTCTTTGGCCTGGCTGATCTTGTTCAGGACTGCCCGGGCATTGGTCTCACGCTCGTCGAGGCCAAGCTCCTCCAGGCACTCGCGGATGACCTTGACCTGGTCATCTTCGTCATAAATGGTAAAATCGCGATCGAGGCCGATTCGGTCGCCTTTTTCCCTGAGCATTCGGGCGCAGGTGGAATGGAATGTCCCCACCCACATTTGGCCGAATGCATGGGATCCGACCAGCTTCTCGATGCGCTCCTTCATCTCGCGGGCGGCCTTATTGGTGAAGGTGACTGCGAGGATATTGCGCGGATCAACCTTGTGCTCGCGGATCAGGTAGGCGATGCGATACGTGAGGGCGCGGGTCTTCCCCGTCCCCGCCCCGGCGAAGATCAGAAGCGGGCCGTTTCCATGCTGAACCGCCTCTTTCTGAGGCGGATTCAGATCGTCCAGAATGTGGGTCATGACATGTCATTATAAGGCATCCGGGGGGTCAACGTCCAACTCTCAACGCTCAACTCTCAACGTTCAAGGCCGAACCAGATGGGTAAAAGGTTTTGAGGAGGATGACATGGATCAGAAGCGCTTGGAGGAATTGAACACTCAATGGCGGGCGGCGAATTACCTGGGGGCGGCGCAGCTTTATCTGAAGACGAACGTCTTGCTGCGAGAGCCGCTGAGGCCTGATGACATCAAACCCCGATTGCTGGGACATTGGGGGACTCAGCCCGGACTCAATCTGGTTTACTCGCATCTCAATCGCCTGATTCAGGACACGGATGCGAGCGTCATGCTGGTCGTGGGGCCGGGTCATGGTGCCCCAGGGATACTCGCCGAGTTGTGGATCGATGGGTCTCTCGGCGAGTTCTACCCGGATATGGGCCGAGATATGGGAGGAATCACTCGGCTGGTGCATCAGTTCTCGTGGCCGGGAGGGTTTCCGAGCCATCTGACTGCGCTCGCGCCGGGAGCGATCAATGAAGGAGGCGAACTCGGATATTCGCTGCTCCATGCATTCGGTGCGGCGTTCGATAATCCGGAACTGATCGTGGCTTGCATTGTGGGAGATGGGGAAGCGGAGACCGGCGGGCTGGCGGCATCGTGGTTCTCGAACCGATTCCTGAATCCGGCGAGTGACGGCGCAGTGCTCCCAATCCTCCATCTGAACGGCATCAAGCTATCCGGGCCGTCCATCATGGGGCGGATGAGCGATGAGGAGCTGGAGGAGCTTTTCACGGGATATGGATACGAGCCGAGGTTCGTGGAGGGAGATGATCCCTTGCCGGTACACCAGGCCTTGTGGGAGGCGATGGATTGGGCATATCAGCGGATAAGGGATATTCAGGCCGCAGTCCGGGAATCTCCGACCTGGCCGATGATCATCCTCAAGACCTTGAAGGGCTGGACCGGGCCGAAGGAGTTGGACGGCCAGCCGATAGAAGGAACCGAGCGCTCGCACCAGATCCCGATCCTCGATCCCGCCGACAATCCTGAGCATCTAAGGGCGCTGGAGGCGTGGCTGACGAGCTATCGGCCGGAGGAGTTGTTCGATTCATCGGGCAAGCCGGCGGCGGAAGTCACGGCAGTTTGTCCATCGGGTGATAAGCGCATGGGGATGGTCCCTCAGGCGAATGGCGGGCAGTTGCTCGTGCCCCTGGAGCTTCCGGATCTCGCTGATTACGCAGTCGAGGTGCCCGAGCCCGGATCGGTGAAGGCGGAGTCCACTCGCGAGCTGGGGAAGTTTCTCAGGGATGTGTTCTCCAGAAACCGGACGAACTTCCGCATGGTCAGCCCGGACGAGACCACCTCCAACCGCCTGGATGATGTGTTCGACGCAACGCATCGGGTATTCATGTGGCCGATCAAGGAGACCGACCAGTATATGGCTCACAGCGGCCACGTGATGGAGGTGCTGAACGAGCAGATGTGCGAGGGCTGGCTGGAGGGATATCTGCTCACCGGCCGGCATGGATTGTTCCCCTGCTACGAGGCATTCGTGCCGATAGTGGACTCCATGGTCGGGCAGTATGCGAAATGGCTGAAAATCGCGAGAGAGGTTCCCTGGCGGAAGCCGGTCGCATCCCTGAACTACCTGCTCACGTCTCATGCATGGCGGCAGGATCATAACGGCTATAGCCATCAGTCGCCGAGCTTCATCAATACGCTGTTGAGCAAGAAGAACAACGTCGTGCGAATCTATCTCCCGCCCGATACGAACTGCCTGCTGACGGTATTCGCCCACTGCCTGGAAAGCCGGGATTACGTGAATTGCGTCATCTCATCCAAGCAGCCGATGCCCCAGTGGCTGACCATCGAGGAAGCCCGGGAACATTGCGCGCGGGGAGCGTCGTGCTGGGAGTGGGCGGGTAACGACGACGGCCGGCCGGATGCGGTGCTGGCGGCCGCGGGGGATGTGCCTATGCACGAGATACTGGCGGCGGCATGGCTGCTTCAGAAACATGCGCCCGACCTGAGGCTCAGGGTCGTGAACGTGATTGACCTTTTCGCTTTGGAGACGCTGAGGCAGCATCCGCATGGCTTGGAGGATCAGGCCTTTGTCGAGTTATTCACCGAGGATGCGCCTGTGATATTCGCGTTCCATGGTTACCCTCGAGTAATCCATGAGTTGATTTACCGACGCCCGAATCCCGGCCGCTTCCATGTTCGCGGCTACTCAGAGGAAGGCACGACCACCACTCCATTCGATATGGCCGTGGTGAACAACATGAGCCGGTATCAACTCGCGATGGAGACCCTGAAGCGGGTGGACAGGATTCGCTCGGAGGCCGGGGACATCATTGATTGGTTCGAAGGTCGGCTCGCGGAGCACAGGGCATACATTGTCGAGCATGGAGACGATATGCCTGAAGTGAAAGACTGGGTCTGGACGCCGATTCCAGTAAGGGTGCCTCTACCAGGTTAGCGCAGAGTGTGCATGGGCTGTCACGGAAACTTCACAGACATTTCACTTGACCAAAGGCGAGCGACGTATTATAGTGTAACAAAGGTGTAGCTTTTGTTCTAGCTTCCTTATCCTGGGTGGAAGGAGGTAGTAAAGATGAGGTTCCCATTCAAGCTCTTATTCCTCGTCGTCTGCGTCGTCGCAATCTCAGCGCTTGCCAACTCTGCATCCGAATTCCGCGGTCTCTACGTGGACGCCTTCCATCCGGGCTTCAAGACCCATGAAGAAGTGACCCAGATGGTAAATGCCGCGAAAGAGGGCAACTTCAACGCCCTCATCGTCCAGGTTCGAAAAAGGGGCGACGCATACTACAACTCTCAGATTGAGCCGAAAGCACTGGACATAGCGGCTGATTACGATCCGCTGGCGGATATAATCCAGCAGGCCCACGCTGACGGAATCCAAGTCCACGCATGGGTGGCTGTCTACGAGGTGAAGTGCGATAACAAATGGGC
>Ga0307380_10004153_pt1 | contig 19660 bp, 17 predicted proteins | sample UN3MG_FD_202239 | JGI IMG/M metagenome (GOLD analysis project Ga0307380, IMG submission 202239) | Soil microbial communities from Risofladan, Vaasa, Finland - UN-3 | ecosystem: Environmental > Terrestrial > Soil > Coastal area > Acid sulfate soil | place: Finland: Risofladan, Vaasa | collected... | reverse complement strand
CCTGGAGTACCGTACCCCGCAGATCCTCCGGCCAGATTTGATGCGGGAAAGTACCCTCAAGGGCCAGGGCGTTCTCCACGGGGTCGAGCCTGGCCTTTACAGGAGCCTCGGAGGCGTTGAGCTTATCGATGATGGCATAGAGATTGTCCCCCTCCTTGAGTTGGATCTCCACCCCGTCGATACGGATGGCACTGTCGTTCTGCACCCTGTAGTTCAGAGATTCGACGGAAGAGTAGATCTGCTGGCGCTCCGCCCAGAACACGAAGTTGCCGGGGAGACGGAAATCGAGGGTTGCCAGCTCGTCGATCTCTCCCCTGTTGCGGCCATTGTCCCCGACGTATTCCACGGAGGTAACCACCTCCGCGTCCCGGCTGCCCTCTACCCTGCCGGTAGAAACGCGGAAGGGTTCGATCTTGCTGCGGAAGCCGGAAAAGATGTGGTTGCCCTTCCCGTCCACCGAATTGGCTATCTCCACCAGTTCCCGAAGGAGTTGGTCCACCTCTTCCGCCATGTAAGCTATCTGCTGGTCGTCGTAGATGCCGTTTGCCCCTTGAACGGCCAGCTCGCGGACCCTTTGCAGAATATCGAGGCCGGAGCGGATATTCCCCTCGGCCAGAGCCATATCGCCCCGAATCTTGGAGATATTGTCGATGAAACGCCCGAGCCGGACAACCTTCGATTGATAACGGGTGGCGTGTCCCGCAGCCAGAGGATCGTCCCTTAGGTTCTTCAGCCGGGTTTGAGCCGCCATCTTGTTCTGCAGCTCGTTCATCTTCCATTCCCGCAGCCGCATATAGTAGCTCATATCATAGTTGGGCATATTCGTACTGATTCGTTTCATAGTCAATTACACCGCCATTCGATTGATGATCGTGTCCAGCATTCTGTCGATCTCCGTGACGAAACGGGCCGCAGCGGAGTAGCCATGTTGGTACTTGATCATGTTGGCCAGCTCTTCGTCGATATTGACCCCGGACAGAGCTTCGCGCATGTCCCGGAGCTCCTTGAGGACCAGGCTCTGGGTTTCCAGTGCCGTCTGGGCTATTTCCCCGCGCAACCCGATGTCGGTTACTACCGTGGAGAAGTACTCATCAAAGCTGCCGCTGGCTCCCAGCATGACCGGGACGGTCCGCAGATTGGCGATAGCCAAAGCGGCTGATCCGTCTCCGAAGGCTTCCCCCCCTCCCTGCAGAGCACTGGCCACGCTCAAGGGGTCTACAGCCAGGGCCGGATTCACCTCGATCCAGCCGGACGGGTTGGCTTGAGGAGCCACGGCGTACCGGGACTCTACCACCAGGTTCAGCACCGCATCAGGGCCTCTCCAGTCGAAGGCCCCCGCCGGTCCGCCGGCCTGGAGCATGCCGGAATAACCGGCGAGGAACTGCCCCGTATCTTCGAGTCTGCGGATCACAAAATCCGGATTGGCCGTTTCGCTTGATGGAACACCGGTCACGGTCAACTGCCCTTCGCGGTTCAAACGAGCCGCAACTTCGGCGCCCGATGTGTTGATGCGAAAGATGATGTCCTGCACCGTATCGGTGGGAAAGTAGTCCACCGGAACATCCTCCGTAGCGCCGGGGAGGATCAGGGTCCCCCGAAGACCCACCTGCTCCTTGGGATCCAAGGTATTGGTGCCGTTGATTCGGAAGATGTAACTCGAGTCGTTCACCCCGTCCCCGTTTCTGTCGTAGTTGCCGGCCAGGTTGTTGATAAACGGATATTCAGCAAAAAAATCGATCCCTGTCCTGCCGTTCAAACCATAGGCGCGGCTGTGGACCTCGTTGACCAGATCGATGAAGGTAACCGTCATCAGATCGAGCTTCTGGATCTCTTCACGGGCATCCGCATCCCGCAATTCGACCAGCCCGGCAAGCTTGCCGCCCCTCAGTTCCAGAACGTCCCCGGTTGCTCCCCAGATGATCCGGGAGTAGCTGTCGTTGGTTGGATCGGGGAGGGGCACGAGCTCTTCGTAGTGACGGCCCTGCACCAGATGTCGACCGCCGGTGTAGATGACATATTCGTCCGGATCCCGGGTGCCGATGCTGATATCCACCAGCTCGGCCAGACGTCCGGCCAGAAGGTCTCTGCGATCGTACAAGTCGTTGGGATTGTCTCCCAGCGCTTCGATCTTGATGATCTGCTCGTTCAAAGCGGCGATCCCCCGGCCGAGGTCGTTCACCTCCTCTACCACGGCCCGGATGTCTCCTTCGATCATGTCCCTGGTTTCTTTGAGACGAAAGTAGCGGCTGTGAATGGCATCGATCAAGGCCTGACCCCGCTGCAGCACCGCGGTACGGGCGCCGACTTCCGTAGGATTCAGGGACAGTTCCTGCCAGGATTCCCAGAACTTGTCCATCAGCGACCGTACGGAAACCTCCGTCGGTTCGTTGTAGATCTGCTCGAGAAGGAGGATGTACTTGTCCCTTGCGCCCCAGTATCCCTCTCCGGCTGTCTCGTTGATGATTCTACCTTCAAGCAGCATATCCCGTACTCTTTCGATGCGGCTCGCCTCCATGCCCTGACCGAGCTGTCCGGGATACAGCTCCCGGTTCAATCCGGGCATGTAGATCGGATCGGTGGCTTTCATCTCGATACGCTGCCGGCTGTAGCCCTCCACCGAGGCGTTGCTCAGGTTGTGCCCGATCGTGTTCAGGCCGAGAGTGTGGCCGATGAGGCTGCGTTTTCCTATCTCAATCCCCGCAAATGTCGATGGCACGACTCTACCTCCTACGCGTTCCCATAGAGCATGAGCGACTCGTCTCCCGCCTCTTTTGGCTTACCCGTCCGGGAGTACATCTTCCCCTTGCGATGGGGAAACAGCTCTTCCAGGATCTGTCTCAGAGCCTCCGACATGGACTGGACGTAGTAGTTCAGCAGCCCGGCGCTGGCCTTCACCCTGATCACCGCAGCTTTCATGTGCCGATACAGGCCGATTAGCTCGTCCCGCTCTTGCGCGGGGAGTCGGGCAACGATCTCGGTGAACCCCTCCCGCTCTCCGGCCTGGAGGGAACCTTTCAGGCTCTGGTAGGCCTGTATTCTGTCCTCCTCCAGGGCTTCGATCTTATCGACCAAGAGGCGCAGGGCGGCGATCTCCTTGTTCAGCTCCGTCCATTTTCGCTTGCTGATCGCCTGCTGCAGGCTCCTCTGTAGATCCGCATAATCTTTCAACGTCCGGGTCTCCGCGCGGAGAGCCCGCTTTAGGGTTGTTGTCTGCACGGTATTCTCCTCTTCTGATATTGTCGGAAAGCCTGAGGGGGGTGCTTAGTGTTTTTGGAGGGTCGGAGGGAGAACCTTGACAATGATACCGATCTGGGCATTGTTGCCGAGCCCCAGATCGATGTCAAAACTCGGTTCGTTTATCTCTATGAGCAGATTGTACTCCCCGAACAGATTCAGGTTCTCGACCAGCTCGAACTCCGCCCCGAGGAGCGCTCCGAAATAGAGACCGAGATCGTTGGCGGTCCCGGTCTGCACCGTGAGACCGGCCAGACCGCCGCCGTAGGGGGAGACCCGGCGCTGGAGGAAGTGATACTCGAAAGCGCCGCTGGCACCTATCCATGTATCTGCAGTTCCGGAAACATTCTGATGTTGAAAATCGAGAAGTCCCCGCACCGCCGATTTCTCGCCGAGCCAGAGCTTCATCCCCAATCCGCCCTGCACGTTGTCGGTGTGTTCGGCGATCAGATTGATCGCCAGACCGGTAAAATTGAAAATCAGTCCGAGGCGCTTGTCCTTCAGGTTCCGGCCGGTTTTTTCCTCCTCCTGAGCGGCAAGACCCGCCGGCAGAAGTGTGTCACCTTGACCCGCTGGGCAAAATGACCTGCCAGGTTCAGAACCGCTATCGGTCATTGCGGTTCGCTGTAAAATTATCCGTTTTGGTGCTAATTTTCTTGTTTCTCCAATGGTACGAACACTTGTTCAGGAGCTGCTGCTCATCGGACCGGGTCTGCTACTCCTCCTCCGGAGGAAAGAAAACACCGCGGAGAAATCTGTAGAAATTGAGGGAACCTGCGATCACGGTCCCTATGAACACCACCATGATGAATACTTTGAGAAAGGTGTCAAACCAACCGATCGCATCGGTCACTCTGGTGAGATCAAAGGGAAACACCTGGTAGATCCGCCAGACCGCGAAAGCGCTGAAGGCACTGAAGAGAGCCTGGCCCAGGTGATGCAGATACAGCGGGTGAAAGAAGATCAGGAGGAAGTTGCCCGCTACCTGGACACCCAGGGATAGATTGATGACCCAGAGCACATCCTGATAGCTCGGGGCCAGACCACGGACGTTCCAGTCCGGCAATTTGTTCAGGACAACCAGCAGGATGATATTAACGATCACCGCCGCTATATAATTTCCAATACGGTTCGGTCTGCTTCGCTGCTTCATCGGCACCCTCCACATCCACCAGTAATGCCATATTTTTGGTAATCTGTGAAGTGCGTATTAAAAACATATTTTCCCCAAAAAAGCTTGACAGCAGTAAACAGGCGTGTTACATTCTTAGTGTCTTAGTTAAATAGTACACTAATTAGGAGGAGTACAATGCAAGACACGGGTATCGAAATCAAGAACCTGTCCTTCGGCTACACGAAGGAGCGCCTGTTCAGCAACCTCGATCTTACCCTGGAATCGGGCAATATCTACGGTTTGCTCGGGAAAAACGGCGCGGGAAAGACATCCCTGCTCAAACTGATCTGCGGGCTGCGTTTCCCCGAGGCGGGAAGCTGTTCGGTGCTGGGCTGGGAGCCGCAAGACAGACCGGCAGCACTTCTGGAGGATATCTACTTCATCCCGGAAGAGTTCTACGCCCCCGCGATCAGCGCCGAACTGTATCAGCAGATATACGCTCCCTTCTACCCGCGTTTCAGCCCCGAGGCGTTCCAGGAGTATCTGAGGGAGTTCGATCTGCGAGGGGCCAAGAAGCTCTCCGAGTTCTCCTACGGGCAGAAGAAGAAGTTCCTTCTGGCCTTCGGACTGGCCACAAGATGCCGGCTGCTTCTGCTCGACGAACCGACAAACGGCCTTGACATCCCGTCAAAAAGCCAGTTTCGAAAACTGCTGGCCCGGGCCGGAGAAAAGGACAGGATCATCCTGATCTCCACTCACCAGGTGCGGGACATGGAGAACCTGATCGACCCCATCATCATTTTGGACGAGGGCGCCATTATCTTCCAGCAGCCAATGTACGAGGTAACTCGCTGCCTGCACGTCGAGCTTGAACAGTTACAGCCCTCCGGGGAAGGGGTGCTGTACACGGACAAGACGCTGGGCGGCTATGTAGTGGTTAGGAAAAACGTAAGCGGTGAGGAGACTCAAGCAGACCTGGAAACCCTGTTCAACACGGTCATCGCCAACCGCGATCGAATCGGCGAACTGTTTGCCCCGGCCGGAACAGCAACCGTCAAGGAGGATGCATAGTATGGACAATTTCAGTGTGCGCCGTCTCGGACTGCTCCTGCGCAGAGATTTCAGCACAGGCTACCAATCCGTATTCATCGCCATGGCTGCGGTGGGGGGCTTCGTAATCCTGGTATCGGTCCTGTCCGCCCTTGGACAGGTCCGCGGCCCGATTCACAATACCCTGTACTTCCCTCTACTGTTCATCGGCGGATTCATCGCAACCAGTATGATCTTCAAGGAACTGCACCTCAACGGACAGAGCGTGTTCTATCTGACCCTGCCGGGATCGAGCCTGGAGAAGTACCTGAGCAAACTCCTTGTCACCTCTCTGGGCTACGCCTTCGGCAGCCTGTTCTTCTACACAGCGGTGTCTTCCGCGGCGGAAGGAATCAACAGGCTGATCTTAGGCTATGGGCACGCCTTCTTCAATCCCTTCACCCGGGAGGTCCTGCTGGCGGTGGCGGTCTATGTGGTCACCCAGGCCGTGTTCCTGGTCGGATCCGTGTACTTCCGGAAGCTTGCCTTCATCAAGACCAACCTCTATCTGTGGCTGTTCGGCATCGTTCTCACCATCCTCGTGGCCGTGAGCGCCTGGATCATCTTCCGCAACTACGCGGTGGGAAATCGCATCGACCTGGAACCCTACTTTCAGACACTGGGACGGAGCGCAGAGATGCAAGCGGTCCTTCGCCCCATGGCGGAAAAATTCCTGCAGGGCGCCAAGGTGCTCTTCTGGAGCGCCGCCGCTCCAGTGTGCTGGATCATCAGCTACCTGCGCCTGCGTGAAACAGAGGCATAACCATGGAGTTCCGACAGAATCAAGCGATTTACCTGCAGATCGCCGATCACATCAGCGAGCGGATTCTCTCGGGAACGTGGAAGGAAGGTGAGCGGATTCCCTCGATCCGGGAGATGTCGGAGGCGATCGAGGTCAACCCGAATACGGTGATGCGATCCTACGGCTACCTGCAGGATCTGGACATCATCTACAATCAGCGGGGAATCGGATACTTCGCTGCCGAGGATGCCTACAAGAAGACCCTGGAACAGAAGAAGAGGAGCTTCATTCGGCGCGAGCTTCCCCGAATCTTCCGGACGATGGATCTGCTCCATCTCACCTGCGAGGATCTGAAGATCCTATACGAAGAGAATGCCAAGGTTAAATCAGCGCATTCCAACTAAGAGGAGAGAGAGAAATGAGAAACAGCAACAAGGTCCTGCTCATCGCCGTTGGGGCGATACTGGCTTTCGCGTTAGCCTTCGTTCTGGTGATGGGATTGACAATGAAGGGATTGATGGACCGTCGCGGGCGCACAGCCCAGGCGCCCTACTGCCGCCCCGCGGTCTTGAGAACCATCGACTTGTCGTCCTGTAGCACCCTGCTCGTCGGAACCTGGGAGAGTGCCTCCTCCAGGACCGACAGCGCATCCTGATAGCGTTCGGCCCGGACCAGGGTCACCACTGAATTGTGGATATAGACTTCATAGCTTTTGGTCAGACTCTGGTCCGAGCCCACCTTGTTTATTCCTTCCTGAATCAAGCGGGCAGCCTCGGAAAAATCCCCGCGGGCCGAGCTCTGCGCCTGCAGCTGGTACAGATACACGGTCAGCTCCCTCCACTCCTGCTCTGCCATACGACCGCCTTCAAACTGAAGATCGAGGAGCTCTTCCGCCTCGACAAACTCGCCCTTCTGTACGAGGCTCAAAGCCCAGTTGTGTATCAGATCTGCCCTCAACGCATCCAAACGCTCGTCGCCGTATCGAAGCGCTGCCCGATCGAGAAAGGTGAGGGCTTCTTCGAAACGGCCGTTCATCCCATACCAGGAGGCGAGATTGAGCAGGGCGGTGATCATCCTTTCATGAGATTCTGCATCCTGCAGCAGGGCATAGGCGTCCACCGCCGGTGGTACCGCCTGAGCGTAGTCTCGCCGCTCACTGGAGAAGGCGCTCCTGTTGAACAGGATCAGGCCGAGAAGCCCCCCCTCCCCGATATCCCGGCGGTCTCTGTAGTTCGAGGGCGGGACATAGGAGTAACCGGTAACCTGTCCGAAGCTGTCGGTAAACTCATTGCGTGTACCCGGATCAAAACCGTAGGCAGAGGTCGTTTCCACATCGAAGGCCTTATCCCCTGCCTGGACCCGGCAGAAGGCATGGTCCGCTGTTCGCACCCCCCAGACCTTCAGCCCGAGAGCCTTGAGAAAGATGGCGTACAGCACACCGGAGGAAACGCAGTTATAGCTTCCCCGGGACAGCAGGACCTCCAGCCGGGTCTGCCTCTCATCGTAGCGCTTCAGTATGGTCTCGTGCATGAACGCCAGGGCAGCCTCGGCCCGTTCCCGTGGATCCGCAATCCCTGCCGGCTCCTGTCGCAGTGCTGCCAGATGGACCCGGATCTCCGCTTCGGCCCCGGGCAGCTCCTTGCCGGAAACCCCGGAAAAGATAAAGGCGGCTCGAATAAAGGTATCAAGATCGAGGGGTTCGTCGAACGCAGCCAGCTCTTGTGCTTCAACTATCGGATCCAACCGGACCTCAGCGGAGGTCGTCTGGGCGATGATCAGGGAGGAAATACTCATCAAGAGCGGGAGAAGAAATGCGCTGCGGCCGGGTAAATGTTCCATGTTTCCCGATTTATTGTTATCATACTTATAGTTAATCTGAAACGGCAAGGGGAGAATATGAAAGCTGACAGAGACGTAATCATCATCGGGGCGGGTGCGGCCGGATTGACCGCAGCTCAGTACGCGGCACGGGCCAATCTTAACGTACTGCTGCTCGAAGAATTGGCTCCGGGCGGCCAGTGCCTGATCATAGACAATCTGGAGAACTATCCCGGGTTTCCCTACCCGCTTCCGGGCTTCGAACTGAGCCAGAAATTCGAGGAACAGGCCGTTCGTTTCGGTGCAGACATTCAGGTCTCCAGCGTTCATTCCGTGTCAAAGGAAAAGGGGCTGTTCCAGGTCGACACCGACAACGGACCGCTCACCTCTCCCGCCGTGATTCTGGCCACGGGGGCAAAGCACAAGAAGCTGGGAATCCCCGGGGAGGAGGAGTTTTCAGGCCGGGGAGTTTCGTACTGCGCCACCTGCGACGGACCGTTCTTCAAAGGCAAGCGCATGCTGGTCGCCGGCGGCGGTGATGCTGCCTGCGATGAAGCCTTGTTTCTTGCAAGGCTGACCGACCAGGTAGTGATGGTCCACAGGCGGGACCGCTTCCGAGCCCAGAAGGCGCTGGCCGAGCGAACCCTGAACAATCCCAACATCGAGGTGCGCTGGAACACCGAGGCCAAAGCGATCAAAGGCAGCGGCAAGGTGGAGGAAGTCGTCCTTTGGAACAACGAGAAGGACGAGACCTACTCGGAGAAGGTAGCCGCCGTGTTTGTCTTTATCGGCTCGATCCCCCAGACACAGGTAACAAAAGAACTGAAGGTGGAGTTGGATGAGGTCGGGTACGTCGTGACCAATCAGCGGATGGAAACCAATATCCCCGGGTTCTACGCTGTCGGCGATGTCCGCTCCACTCCGTTCCGGCAGCTGGTCGTTGCGGCCGGGGAAGGAGCCATCGCGGCCCATACAGCCAGCCAGTTCATCGATCAGCTCAAGGGAGAGGCCTACGTTTGAGGTCTTCCGGAACCCTCTTTCGGTTGCTCCTCGATGCTCCCGGCAATGGGCAGGAAAATATGGCCGTGGACGAGGCCCTGCTCGCTTCTGTGGGGGACGGCCATAGCCCGGCCACGGTTCGCCTGTACGGTTTCGCCCCGGCAGCCCTTAGTTTCGGGCGCTTTCAGCGAGTAAAGGACAAGATCGACGGGGAAGCGGTTAGAAGGGCGGGGATCACGCTGGTACGAAGACCCACCGGAGGACAGGCGGTGCTACACGATCGAGAACTGACCTACGCAGTGGTGCTGAGCAAGGAGCACCTCGAGCCTTTTCACAAGAGGGAAATCTACAGGTTTATCGCCGAACTGCTCCTGTCGGGATTGGCCCGGCTGGGTGTGCGCGGACAGTCGAACAGAAATCGAATCGGAGATCCGCACAATCCCGATTGCTTTCGCTCCACGGGGGAGTACGAGATTGCATCGCCTTCGGCCAGGAAACTCATCGGCAGCGCCCAGGTGGTGAATCGAAACGCCTCTCTTCAGCACGGCTCCATCCCTCTCGATACATCGTACAAACGGATCGGTAGATACTTGGCCCTGGGGAATGTAGAAGGCCACGAGGAACCGGGCTGTCTATCCGAGGAGTTGGGACGGCCGGTGAGCTTCGAGGAGACGGTTAAAGCCTTTGCCGAAGGATTTGACGTCGGTCTGGAGCGCCGCGGGATCAGGCTGCAAACCGGAGAGCTGACACATTCAGAGAAGGAGCAGGCGGCGGAGCTTCTGGGGAGCAAGTATTCGAGGGATGCATGGAATCTGATGTATTGAAGCCCGCCCGCATTGCGATACTCCTCTGCGCGGTTTGCACGATGGGTTTGCTTTTTCTCAGCCCCTTCGACGGGTACGGGGAAACCACCGCCCCCTTTCCCTCGTTCTGGGACGATCGTCCCGATGAGGAGCTGGTCGAAGCCATCGTCGCGGAGATGACCGACGAAGAGCTTCTCGGGCAGGTGTTCATGCTCGGATACATCGGCAAACGTCCCTCAGCGGAGATCCTGGGCTGGATCCGTTCGCGCAACCTGGGAGGGGTAAAAATATTCACCCGCAACGTGGATACCCTCCCGGGATTAACCACGAGCATCGCCGAGATGCAGGAGACCGCCCGAGCCGGTCGGTTTCGAATCCCCCTGTTCATGTCAACGGATCAGGAGGGGGGGTGGGTCCGGCATATCAAGCTGGAGACCTCCCAGACACCCGGAAACATCGCCCTAGGCGCCTCGGGCCTGCCCCAGGATGCCTTCCTGACCGGGTACTACATCGGAGAGGAGCTGAAGGGCCTGGGCATCAATATGAATTTCGCCCCGACCGCAGATGTCTACTCCAATCCGTCGGCCAGCGTCATCGGTCCGCGGGCTTTCTCCTCAGATCCGGTAACCACGGCCATGCTGGCTCTGGCCTACTACCGGGGCATGAGTAAAAGTGGAGTCATCTGCACGGCCAAACACTTTCCCGGTCACGGTCATGCTGACAAGGACTCCCACGGCACGCTGCCGGTGGTTCGGATATCCTTCGAGCAGATGTGGCAGCGGGAACTGGTACCCTACCGGATACTCATTCCCGAAGGCATACCCGCCATCATGAGCGCCCACGTCGCCTACCCGGACATTCTGGGAAACCTGCTGCCCTCCTCCCGATCCCGCTATCTGATCGAAGAGGTGCTGCGGAAAAAACTCGCCTTCGACGGGCTGCTCATCACCGACGACATGGAGATGAACGGCGCCATCAGCGGTGGTGTGGACACCGCCCAGGCCAGTTTGGAGGCACTGGAAGCGGGCAATGACATGATCCTCGTTTCCCATGCGCCTCGGGTTCAGGACCGCACCTGGCAGAAGCTGAAAACCCAGCTGGGCGAACATCCGGAGTTCAAGGAGCGGATCAAGATTTCAGTCCGGCGTATTCTTCGGCTCAAACTCAAAGCTTTCAAGACCGTGGCCCCCGTCGATTCCCCGGATCAGGAGGAGAACTTCGTCCCCAGCCCGGGCGCCCGGGAGTTCTTCCAGCAGAGCGCTCTGCGCAGCGTGACCTTGCTCAGGGACTCAAGTATTCCACTGGAACACAACGGCGGGAATCAACGCATGCTGCTGATCGGGCAATTCGAAGAATTCCTCGAAGAGGGCCGGCGCCGCTATCCCGAAGCGGACGTCCTGCTGTTCCCCTACAGTCCCTTCTACTCCGCCCGGGAACAGGACCTGGAGCGGATTCCCCGCATCGCTTCCCGCTACGACACCGTTGTGTTCTGTTTGGCCAATTACAACAGCCTCGAAGTCCTGGAAACTCTCCGAACCTTCCCAGGAACCTTAGTTGTCATTTCCACCCTGTCTCCCGTGTATCTACGGAATACACCCTGGGTGGAGAACGTCCTGGCAGTATACGGAACGGGGAAGGAGTCCTTCCGGGCAGGTTTTGCCGCACTGATCGGGGATTTCCGCCCGGAAGGCCGGATCCCGGTTGACTTCATCGACACCGAACCCGCCATCGCGCCATGAAGTGGCGTCGCGCCGGTAAACGGGATCTCTCCCAGCTGCTCGCTTTTCTCATCCCCCACGAGTGGCGGGCGGTTCCCTACACCTCCCGGCTGCGTAGGCAGGGAAAGACGGCGTTCCCGACCGCGCTGGCGGCTTCCGTCCTGGTTTACAAAGACGGCTCCGACATTCGAGGGACAATGATGCTCACCTCCGCAGGACTTCTCCTGCCCGTATTCACCCCCGCCCGCGGTCAATCACAGGCAGTCCCCCCCCGTCCGTTTCCCGGCTGGAAGGACCTGGCCTTGCAGTTGTACTCCGTGATGGGACCCATCGATGAAGTCGCTTGGCTGGAGGGAGTACTGCCGCTTCGTGCAGGTGCGAGCATCGACTATCATCTGATGATCCAAAACAGGGACTCATTTTCGAACGCCCGCAGGGAATCCTTTCCCTACCCGCCGGGCCTGGTGGTCAGAACCGCCTACCCCCCGGATCTTGCCGCCCTTCTTCCACTGCAGATCCGCTACGAGCTCGAGGAAGTGGTGATCACCCGGGGACGGTACAACGAACAGGCCTGCAGGCAAAATCTGAAGCGGTCCCTGCGGCAGCAGCTGGTGCTGATGGCCGAGCTGAACGGAAAGGTCGTAGCCAAGGCGGGCACCAATGCCCGGGGATTCACAGCGGATCAGATCGGCGGGGTATTCACGGTGAAGGATGTGCGCAACAACGGCATCGCATTTCGGGTGATGGAGGAGCTGTTGCGACGGATCTTTGCCCAGAAACCCACGGTCTGTCTGTTTGTCAAAAAAACCAATCTACCCGCTTTGTCGCTGTACGGAAAACTCGGCTTTCGCATTGCCGACGGGTACAGGATCAGCTACTTCAAAGCATAGAGGATCCCCGGCTTACTTTTTTCAAAAGACGCTGCCGGCGATGGGATAGTTCACTACGAAGACGTCGGTCAAGGGGAAGCTGCCAGGACAGGATGGTCCGTACCCATGCCAGGGCCTGCTCGGGGTTCCTCTCCCTGTGCTCGAAATACTTCGCCAGCTCGATCCCGGCGAACAGGCTCTTTCGCTTGGAAGCCATCTGCTTCCACAGATCAACCGCTTCCCGCCAGGCTCCTCTGCGCTTGTAGTACAGACTCAAGGCCCTCCCCGCGCCTTCATCTCCGTCGGCGAAGGAACTTTTCAGAAGCTCCACTCCCCGGCGTTCATCCCTGCTTAAAAAGAAGCTTCCCAGGGCGGTACGGTCCGCCCGCTGAACCGCCGCCTCCGGCGCTTTCTCCCGGGAAACGAGGATCGAGTTGATCGTGATCAGCAGGTCGGCGAGAGTCCGGACATCCTGTAGGTTGTGCTCCAGCACAGCATCGAGGCGACCAGGCTCACCGCTGCGCAAGAAATCCAGATAGATCCCCGGCACCTCGAAGCCGGCTACGTCGACTCCACGGACTATACCGAGGATCTCCCTTTCGATGGTGCCCAAGGAGCAATCGGGAAGGGTCCGCCGCCACAGCCTGCGGGACCAGTACAGGAGGTCGGTCTGCTGCTCCAGAGTCAATTCCATGCGGTTGAGCAGAAAACGGGTGCGAAGCACATTGGCGTCGAAGGCCCGGCCGTTGTAGGATACGAACATCCGATGTTGACTGAGTCGCCGTTCGAGGACCGACAGAAACTCCCCTTCTCCCGGGAAATCCTTCAGGAACAGCTGCTCCGTTGCCAGCATCTGGCCGTCGATCCAGGCCATTCCGACCAGGAAGGCGGAATTCCCCGCCCCTCCGGAAAGACCCGTTGTTTCGGTGTCGAAGAACAACAGGTCCGAAGGGGTGAAGCCGGCAGGCAGGAGGAACTCGGAAATCCCGGCGTCTTGAAGGGGACTGGGGAAGTGCAGCCGCCGGCGCAGGGTGTACTCCCCCGCTGCCTCCCATCCTCGTTCGGAAGACAGCGGATCGCGAATTTCCACCGGCACAGCCCGCTGCTGCCGCAGGGACCGCTCCAGATAGCGCAGGCGCTTTTCCAGGGACACGTCACTTCCTCTTTCCGAGCCAACCGATCAAGAATTCCCGGATCGACTCTTTGGGGTTGAAACCGGGGAGCTCTTCTTCAGGGTCGGAGCCGATCGGACCGATGCAGGACGGACAGCCCTGCGAGCAGGGGCACTCGGCAACCAGCTCTAAAGCTCCCTGCAGAATTTTCGGGGCATTTTCCAAAAAACCCTCGGAGAGTCCGGTTCCCCCGGGATAGTTGTCATACACGTACAGGGCGGGACACTCGAACACGATGTCCTTTAGACGCTCGGACACCCCCAGGTCCCTTGGATCACAGAGTAGAAAGACAGGGGCGATATTTCGTACCAACGTGCCCAGCCGCTGCATGATGATCGGCTGTTCGAGCTCCGTCCTCCGGCTGAAGGCGCGGCCGGCGGCGCTTCCCGGGCAGAACAGCAGCACCACCGAGCGGGTGTGCATCTCTTCGGCGGGAAGGTCGATCTCCCCGTAGCCGATGTTTTCGTGAGTCCCGAACTTCAGCTTCTTGAACTTCGTGGCCTGGGTGCGCACCAGAATATCCCCGATCACCACTTCCATCCCGGCGCTGCTCTCCCGACTGTCCTGCTCCAACACCTTGATATCTGTTTTCACGATGGAATCGGTGTAGTAGTTGTCCCTGGTATCCTCGACATAACAGCGTTGATTTTCCAGATCGAGTTTTTTCACGATGTACTGGTCGCCCCGGTGGATGTAGACCGCCTCGTCGTAAAGCAGGAGCTTGGCAGAAGGTTTGTCCATCTCTCCGATCACCGTCTGCCGGCCCCGGGTAGTGTCCACGATCACGACGTTCCCCGGGGCGGAGCTGCGCAGGGATACCTTCTCCGCCGGATACGACCGGTCCGACCAGAACCACTTTCCCCCGGTGTAGCGGATGACCCCGTGCTCTTCTAGGTAATCGAGGACCTCTCTGTAATTCCCTGCCAGTTCCTCCCCATCCTCGAAGGGAAGCTCGAATACGGCGCACTTCAACTGATCGCTCAAGATGTAGATATTGTCCGGGTCCACCCATCCGGATTCCGGAGAGCTTCCGAAAAAGTACTCGGGATGCCGGATGATGTACTGATCGATCGGAGATGCCGAGGCCACCAGGATCGACAGGGATACGCCGGCCCGCCTTCCCGCCCTTCCGGCCTGCTGCCAGGTGGAGGCAATGGTGCCGGGAAATCCGGCCAGGATCGAGGCGTCCAGGCCGCCGATGTCGATTCCCAACTCCAACGCATTTGTGGAAACCACCCCCTGGATCTCTCCCTTACGCAGACCCTGTTCGATGCTCCTCCTCTCGTTGGGCAGATAGCCGCCGCGATAGGAGGCGACGGTGATGCGGCTGTCTTCCGTGTACAGGTTCTTCAGGGAATCCCGGATATACCCCGCGATCAGCTCGGACCGAAGCCGGGAGCGGGCGAAGACGATCGTCTTGACCTTCATTTTGAGAAGCTGGGTTGCCAGTCTTTGGGACTCCTTGACCACACCGCGGCGAATGCCCTGGATCGGGTCCACCAACGGAGGATTGTAGAACACGAAGTGCCGCTCTCCCGCCGGGGCTCCGTTCTCCCCGATCAGGGTAACCGGCTCCTCTATGATCTTCTCCGCCAAACTTTTCGGATTCCCGATCGTGGCGGAGCAGCAGATAAACTGAGGTTTGGCGCCGTAGAAGCTGCAGATTCGCTTCAAACGGCGGATCAAATTGGTCATGTGGGAGCCGAACACTCCGCGATAGGTGTGGATCTCGTCGATCACGATAAATCGAAGGGCCTGGAAGAACTTGATCCACTTGGTGTGATTGGGAAGCACTCCGGTGTGCAGCATGTCGGGATTGGTGATGACCACCCTACCCTCCTCGCGCACGGAGATCCGGATCGAACGGGGGGTGTCCCCGTCGTAGGTGAAGATGCGAACCGGGATCTCCCCGCCCAGGAGGATCTCGTTCAGCTCGGCCTGCTGGTCTTGGGACAAAGCCTTGGTGGGAAACATGTACATGGCCTTGGCCTGCGGTTCTTCGATCAGGGTCTGGAGCACCGGCAGGTTGTAGGCCAGGGTTTTCCCGGAAGCGGTGGGCGTAACCACCACGATGTTGTTGCCCCTGCGAACTTCGGTGTAGGCTTGAAACTGGTGAGCGAACAGGCGCTGAATCCCCTTGTCCCGAACCGCGGCAAGGATCCGCCCATCGATTTCCGGCGGGAATTCACTGTACCGTCCTTCCCGGGCGGGGATGACCTGCCAGTGGGCTACCGAGGACATGAACCGCAGGTCGGACCGTAGGGACTGGATGACCTTTTCTAGCATTTCCCCTCCTCTGGTTAACGCTTTTACCCTAACATATTCTTGACAGTTTTTTTAGCCAATGGATAGTATTGAAGGGGAGTGTAAAAAAGACAAATGGCAAAAGTGCTCTGTCTTGTTCTGGGCGGCGGTCGGGGAGAACGGCTCTTTCCCTTGACCATGGAACGGGCAAAGCCGGCGGTTCCCTTCGGCGGTAAATATCGTCTGGTCGACATCCCCATCTCCAGCTGCATCCACTCGGGATTTCGCCAGATCTACATCCTGACCCAGTTCAACTCCGCCTCCCTGCATAACCATATCGCCAACACCTACATCTTCGACAGCTTCTCTCAAGGGTTCATCGAGATCCTGGCCGCGGAGCAGACCTACGAACATTCCGGCTGGTACATGGGCACCGCCGATGCCGTTCGAAAAAACTTCATCCACTTCCGCACCCAGAACCCGGACTACTACATGATCCTCTCCGGCGATCAGCTGTACCGCATGGACCTGGAGGATTTCTTCGACAACCATCTAAAAAGCGGCGCCGAAATCAGCGTCGCGGTGACCCCTGTCAGTGCGGAGAAGTGCCGCCACTTCGGCATCCTCCAGGTTGATGGAAAGGGAAAAATCGTACGTTTCGTCGAGAAACCCCAGACCGAGGAGGAGATCGCCGACCTGAAAATTCCCGATACCCTGCGGGGGCAGCTGGCCGGGATCAGCCCGGACCGGGAGTATCTTGCTTCCATGGGAATCTATATATTCACTAAGGGGATATTGAAAAAAGCCCTGGACAACGAGTACGCGGATTTCGGCAAAGAAATCATCCCCAAGAGCATCGAAAAATTCAAAGTCCAGTCCTACATCTTCACGGGATTCTGGGAGGATATCGGGACGATCAAATCGTTCTACGAAACCACGATCAACCTGACCACTATCACCCCGGATTTCGATTTCTACAAGGAGAGCCAGCCGATCTACACCCGCAGGCGGGATCTGCCCGCCTCGAAGATCAACTCCTGCACCATCACCCAGTGTCTGACCGCGGATGGCTGCATCATCACCAATGGCAACATTATGCACTCCGTGATCGGGATCCGCACGATCATCGAGTCCGGGGCGACCCTCGACGGAGTGGTCTGCATGGGAGCGGATTGGTACGAGACCGTGGAAGAGAAAAAACAGAACCGGGAAGGGGGAATACCCGATATCGGTATCGGCAAAGGAACCCTGATTCGACACGCCATCATCGACAAGAACGCCAGGATCGGTGAAGTCTGCCGCATCGGCATCGACCATTTGGAGCGTATAGACGGTGACTACGATAACTATCATATTCGGGACGGGATCATCGTGATCCCGAAGAACGCGGTTCTTCCTTCAGGAACGGTGATTTAACAGATACACCCGAAGCTTCCCGAAGACCGCCGGCTGCATCGACGGCTGTAAAAGCGTTTGCCGATGCCCCATCAATTTACTATTTTATACACATACCCGAACCCCCCACGGTCTGAATACCGTGATTCCAAAGTTAAAAAAGGACGAGCTTAATAAATGAACTGGTTATTGATAGAGGAGGACATCATGTGGAATAAACGCCCAGTGATCGCTGTGCTTTCGCTTATGATTTTAGTCTTGTTTCTGGTTTCCTGTTCTAAAGGCTACAGCACCGGGCAGCGGGAGTCTGAATCCGGGACCCTGCTGACCAGCCAGCCAGTGAAAACCGAACCCCTTGTTCCAACCCTCGAGCAGATTCAATACTCCTTCCGGGAGGTGGCTCAGAAAGCGCTTCCCGTGGTGGTGGAGATCAATACGATCGAAGTGATTACCCAGAGGATTCCTCGAAGCGAATCGCCGTGGGACTTCTTCTTCGGTCCTTCTCCCGAGCAGGGAGGTTCCGAGGAGAGGGAATTCCGGCAGCCGGGGCTTGGCTCCGGTGTGATCGTGCAGAGGACAAACGGAAAGGTTTACGTGCTGACCAACAACCATGTGGCCGGGGAAGCCGAGGAGATCAGCATCAGCCTGCACGACGGACGGGAGTTCAAGGGTAAGCTGGTGGGAACCGACCCGCGGCGGGACCTGGCGGTGGTCATTTTCGAAACTCGGGAGGAGATCCCCGTCGCCAGCCTCGGGGATTCGGACACCCTGGAAGTAGGCGACCTGGTCCTGGCCGTGGGCAATCCCTTTGGCTTCCAATCCACGATCACGATGGGGATCGTCAGCGCTGTGGGCAGACAGGCCGAGTTGGGAACGAATATCGCCAGCCTGACCGACTACATCCAGACCGATGCATCGATCAATCCGGGGAACTCCGGAGGCGCTCTGGTCAACCTGAGGGGAGAGGTGATAGGAATCAACACCTGGATCGCCTCCCGCACCGGATCGAGCGCCGGACTGGGCTTCGCCGTTCCCATCAACACGGCCAAGAAGACGGCAGATGAGATCCTCGCAAAAGGCCGGGTCGAATACGGCTGGCTGGGAGTGCAGATCGTGGACGTGGATCCCCAGAGATTTCCCGACTACCGGGAGGATTTCAAGCTTGGGGATTCCACGGGATCCTTCGTCGTGAACATCTTCAAGGGTTCTCCGGCCTACAAGGCGGGTATCCGCACCGGAGACTACATCACCAGTATCGGCGGTACCAACGTCAAAAACACCAACGAGCTGACCAAAATCGTAGGCAACCTGCCGCCTGGCAACAGATACGACGTATCGGTGATCCGTGACGGCGGGGAGCAGACCTTCGAGATCAGGTTGGCGATCCGCGAGGAGGACAAAGAGATCGCCGCCCAGAGCAAGAACCTCTGGCCGGGGATGTATATCGCCTCGATATCTTCCGATCTGCGGGAACAGCTGAGCATCCCCGATCGCCTGGAAGGGGTTCTGGTAACGGTGGTCCAGGAGGGGTCTCCGGCGGCCACGGCCGGGTTCCGTCAGGGCGATGTTGTGCAGGAGGTGGGTGGCCGCCAGATTCAAAGCGCCCACGACTTCTACCAGGCCTTGAACAACGCCTCCGGCCGGACGGTCAATACCAAGGTGTACAGACAGGACAACGAAATCGAGATCGAGCTGGAAACGAAGTAGCCGGGCATCTTATTTTTCGGTCAGGGCCTGATGGGCCACCGCTTCTTTGACGTGAAGATCCACCTGCGGAAAGGGGATCACGATGTTGGCCTTTTTGAAGGCTCTCCAGATCTCCAGATTGGTCCACGACAGAGCTGCCAGCTTGTCCGTAGCCTCGGCGATCGATGTCCAAAGAGCCAGCTGGATGCCCGAATCCTGAAAGGCGACGATCCGCACACTCGGCGGGGGCTTCTTCAAGGCGTAGGGATTCTCGGCAGCCACACCGAGAAGGACTTTCTGTCCCTGATCCAGGTCCGTACTGTAGGAAACCTGAACATCGTTCACGATCACGATCCGCTTGTCGTGGTAGGAGTAGTTGTGGATGCTGTTGCCCGCCAGCTGACTGTTGGGCACGATGATCGTCTCGTTGGTCAGGGTGTTAATCACGGTTGAGCGCAGCTTGATCTGCACCACATCCCCCTCCATACCGCTGACCAGGATACGGTCCCCCTCCTTGAGCGGTCGCTCGAACAAGATCACCAATCCGGCCACATAGTTGGCCACCACGTTCTGCAGGCCGAAGCCGATGCCGATTCCCAGCGCACCGATCACCACGGCCAGGGAGGAGAGGTTGATGCCAATGATGGACAGTCCGACCAGGATGGCCAGCACCAGCACACCGTAACGTACGAGGCTGGAGATGGTGAAGCGGGAAGCGTCGCTGATGGTCAGCTGCTGGAGAACCGTGGCATCGAGAAACCGCCGAGTCAGCTTGCT
>Ga0307380_10004152_pt1 | contig 19660 bp, 15 predicted proteins | sample UN3MG_FD_202239 | JGI IMG/M metagenome (GOLD analysis project Ga0307380, IMG submission 202239) | Soil microbial communities from Risofladan, Vaasa, Finland - UN-3 | ecosystem: Environmental > Terrestrial > Soil > Coastal area > Acid sulfate soil | place: Finland: Risofladan, Vaasa | collected... | reverse complement strand
GCTGTTACTGGGTGTAATATTGGAACCATCATAACAGGTAATCCAACTCATATAGTTGGTGGATAGATTAATAAAATAACTTAGAACAAAATATAAATGAGGATAAACTATGAAAATACCATTTAAACCGTCAAGGTTAACAATTCGAAGACAGACGATTAAGTGGTTAATAGTGCATAGTACAGTTGAATTTTATGATCTCCCAGAAGCCAAAATAGACAATGCTAAGTATCAAACCAATGCAATATTCAAAGGAGTACTGGAAAGAAAAGAAGCAGATGTCAACTATAATGTTGTGATCGATAAAATTAAAGAAGACTATATTCCAATCATTGCACGACCTTTTCCATACCTATGTGAATTTCCAGATATTAGTCCCGACATCAATAAAAGAGCTTTGCATATTGCAATTTTGGGAAATTATAATTTTAAGATACCAAATATAAGATTGCTGGAAGTTCTTACATATCGAGTTTTAAATCCATTTATGAATCTCTTCAAAATTTCACCAAATAAGGTGAAACTCCACAGAGACGTATCCGATCAAGACATCACCTGTCCTGGTGATTTCGTTGATTCAGGAAAAATCATGTCATTAATCAAACGATACGTCATCAAATAATTCTACACGCTAAACCCACATCTATATATATTAATAAGTGAATCATACGAAACGGATGGTTGACATTTTTTATAAACTCTAAATATAAGGAGATCTTATGTTACGCAAGCTATTGATATTTATGCTGTTTTCATTTTTGGTTGGGTGTGTAAGCAACCCAAATATTTATCTTGATGGTATGCCTGTCAGTGATCATGAATATACGGCAGTAACAAAAGATGGTTTTAGAACATCGTTCATCCTCAGTCGTTATTACGAAAAGAAGTTTGATGATGAGACTATGAGATATCCGGAGTATATGGATTTATTTGAGAAAGAGAATGAAATTGACATGGAAGAAACCGAACAGTTGATACTCCATATCAAAATTGTGAACATTAAGAGAACCCCCATAATCGTCTGGTGGATACTAGACGGTCCCAGCATAGACCTTTATAGGGTGCTCTATAGTGGAAAACTTCCCCGAAAGGACTTATTCATTCAGCTACCAATAGCCGAAATCGGCAAGTATTCTTATGATGTGGTATTCGCTGCAAATGAAGAAGAGCTCTTTAGTATTTGGGGAGAATATAAAATAGTGAAAGGGGGGAAAAAGGAGAGTAGCAAAAGTGCAGACTAAAACCGCGTAAATTATTTAATCGATTAAACAATTTGAAGTAAGTTAACATGTGAATTAAACTAATTAGTGAAAGGAAAACAAATGAAGAAGAACAGAATTTTTGGACTTATTGGAATGATGCTTTTGGCCGCAATGCTTATCGTAACCCCAGCTCTAGCCTGTGAGGGACCTGATTGTAATGCACAGGGTTATCTGGGAGTTGGTGTCGCCGCTGGAAATATCGGCTTTGATGCTGACGGAAAAATCATTAATAACGGTGCAGCTGGAAGTATTGGTGTTGGCGCTGGTGGATCAGCTGGTCTGGCCGCTGGATACGTCAATAACGGCAAAGTCAGTGCAACCACTTCCGTAGTTGGCGGTGGAGCATCTGGAGCCACTTCTCATCAAGGCACTCTTGTTGATAAAGAAGGTAACTCCATTAATGGACCCGATTTTAGGAGCATTACTGTTGGAAGTGGTGCTGAATCAGTAGCTCAGACGGGCGGTTCGATGGACGTGTTTGTTGATCCCGCTGGTACATTTATAGTTGACGGTTTTGGTCTGGTTGGTGGAGCCGCTGGTGGAGCCGCTGGACAGGGAACTCTAAGTGGATCTGGTCTCATTCTTAATGATTCATATGACAGCGATGGTTTTAGTGGTGGTGTTGCTGGTCAGGGTTCCACGGGTTCCTGGAGTGGATCTGCTCATGCTGGAAGCAAAGGCGATATTGCCAAAGACAAAGGAACTGGCGAATACACCTATGAAGGTGGACAAGATGGTGGTCCTGGATACTACGAAAAATACAAGGGTGGCAACAAAGGCAAGGTACAGCATTTCAAAAACGGCCATCCGCCCGATCCTTCAGAGTGGCGCTTTCTTGGTCAGAATAGGACCGAAGACACCGAGCATGTTATCAATAAGGATTCCAAAGCTGGCGCTGGTTTTGAAGCCAACATTCATATGTACGGCAATACCTCTACTGTATCATATCGTTACATCGATACCAGTGTAGAAGGTCGAAAAACTGAAGGTTTAGGAACCTATGTCAATGCCAAAACTCAGGTTACGTCTAGTGGAAGCTCATATGCCAATAGCACTCCCCTTCTTGCAAATGCTAATGCCAGTGTCAACGGTAGCTACAAGGTTGCTGGTGGTGCAGCTTCTCTTACTGCACAGGAGTCCATTGGTCAAGGTTCCTTGGGTGGAGCGGTTGCTGGTGCGGTTGGTACGTATCAGGGTAGTGGTACTCTCGGTTGTAATTTTGATGGTTCTGCAACTGGTTTCACTGCAACTTCGGTAACGACATTTGATGGCATGAATGGTAGCATCAATTCTGCCAGTGCTGGAATGGAAGTTACTGCTCAGACCAATGGTGGTAATGTTGGTGGTGGGAATCCAGAGTAATCATTAGCGGATTCAAAGATTAAAATGGGGTCCACTCTGGGGCCCCATAAACAACCTATAGCATAGGAGAAAAAATGAAAAAGTCAATGTTGTTTATTTTGAGTATCACTCTGATGTTTGCAATTTCAACTGTAGCCATGGCAGATATAGCAAACAACGCCATCTCTTCAACCGAGTCATCCTCGGGTTCAACTGCTATTATCGAAAAAGGTGCCTTTCAGGACAATCGCGAATACAACACCGAAAACAACGGTTCCAAAATGAAGCGGTATTTCGCCCCAGCCGGTGAAATGAACTATCCTGGTGCGCCAGGGCGTTTTGACGCGGACCCCGATACCGCCGATAATGCCTACATGCTGATGACAATCAAAGACATCAATGAATACGATGTTGATGGTCAGACCACCAAAGACGCCAAGAACATGGTCAAGGGTGCTGGTTCACAGCGTGTTATGGTTCGTTCAAAACGTGGTACCGTACCCGAAGATCAGCGTCTCGATCTCGATACTCCGATGAATGTTGTCTACACGAAACAAGAGGGGATGAAATCTTTAGGTATCATTGTCATCGTTTCGGATAGCAAGAAATCCATCTCTGCTGATGTGTTCGCCAAAGCTCAGGTGGAGGCATGGAAACTTGGTGGAACTGTAATGCATGTCAAGGTTCAGGGATGGCAGAAGCTGGTCCGTAATAGTGGTGCTGGTATCGGTTTTACATGGATTGGGACCACGATCAGCGGTGGACAGTCCAGTGCAGCCACCGGTGTCATGGGTGCTGGTTATGCTTGGGGAGAAGCGGGTTACTACAAACATCCGTTTATCATCATGCATGTGCTTGCTCCTATGTAATGAGAACAATTTTTATAAAGTTGTAACAAATGTAAAATCCGCTGAAAGTCGGGGAGTTCATTCTCCCCGACTTTTTTTAAGGAGGTTAATGTGAATAGTGAATTGATGAAAAAAGTTTCAGATCTAAAAATTTTAGTTGTCGGTGATATTATGCTTGACAAATATGTTGTTGGCGATGTAGAAAGAATATCTCCAGAAGCACCCGTTCCCATAGTCGATGTTAGAGAGGAATATTGCACTTTAGGTGGCTGTGGAAATGTAGCAAAAAACGTAGCAAATGTAGGTGCTCAAACATATTGTGTTGCTGGATGTGGAAGAGATGCAGAAAAAGATACTCTAATCAGCATTATGAGAAAAAATAATATCGTGCCATTAATGTGTACCGATAGAAGACCCACTACTATAAAGGAAAGAATCATATCAGGTGATAGGAAAATACAACTTCTAAGGATTGATCGAGAAGTCACATACAAATTTCAGCCTGAAAAAATTATGTCTGAGATAAAACATCTCTTTCAAGTATTAAAGGTTCTTCCTGATATAATTTTAATATCTGATTATAATAAAGGTGTTATAACAAAACCTGTAATGGAAGATATAGAATCTTATATAGATTTGAAATCAGGAATTAAAGATATTAAACTAATTATAGATCCAAAACCAGAAAATAGATATGCCTACGGAAAAGCATTTGCAATTACCCCAAACGATAAAGAATATCTCCAGATGAGTCTTGAGGCCTGGAACATTGAGAATGTAATTGTAACTCATGGTAAAAATGGAGTTTTCATTCCTAAGAGTTCGAGGTTTGGTGGAGGGATCACAATCGATGGAAATGAAGTTGAAGTGTATAATGTAACAGGAGCCGGTGACAGTTTTGTTTCAATATTTTCTATTTGCATTGGTTTAGGATTGAACGTTATAGAAGCGTCTAAAATATCCAATATATGTGCTGCTCATGTTGTAACCAAGCCAGGAACCAGTTCTGTACCACAAATAATATTCGAATCAGCATTCAACCAGATCGTGAAGGGAGATTAATTATTGATCATAATTAAAGAGAAGGATAAGAAAGAATGGATAATTTATGAATTCGAAGAAGACCCAATAACACTATCATTAATATCATCATCAGTAACAAACAAATTTCATATAGTTGCAAACTTTGTACAGGGACTCTGCAACTCCAATGAAGAATTCGGACCTTGGTTAATGGGGTGGTTAACGGATTGTGGATCAAAAGACCCCACTAAAAATTCGAGATCATTTAGTGAGATCGATACCGTAAAGAAATTTGTTAATGATTATATTGACAGCCTGGAGTTGAACCTCGATGCGTTTGTTGATGCAAGCAAGGCCAAGAAAAATTCAATCTTCTTCACAGTTGATAATATAGATTCTATTCTTAGATTATCCAGTTATTTAAAAGTATATTCATTGATCCTAAATACGACCAATCTCAATCCAGGATCAACAAGACACAGAGAAATCTATAACACATTAGCTCAAAAAGTTATCTCATCTGACGTTGCAAGTAAAATATTTGATGTTATCAAAACCCGAACATTCAAATATAATATGTCCGATAGATTCATGTGGGAGTATATCAGAACCCTTCACGGAAAAGATATGAATGTTCATATCATAGAAACATTCAATTTTATAATGAATAATATTATTATCTTATGTGAAGAAGTGAAAAACCCAATCATATATTTCGTCAGTGTTATAGAAGAATCAATCAAATGGTTTTTGAAATCAGTATATAGAGGAACCATTGTATATGACGATACTATAGCGACTCAAGACATACATGGGATACATATAAACAATGTTATGTCGTTCTGCTACAATGATACGTTGGGAAGGCTGAAAATTATAGCTGGTGATTATGCAACTCAAGCAATGGAAAATGATAATAAAATCAAAATGTTAGATGAGAATCAAAGACTGATTGATTTTGGTGGAGTTTTAAAAGAGATAGAATGGGTATCACCTTTAGCCCAATGTATGATATATCCACTATTATCAAAGATTACCGATGTAACATATGTCCATTTCAATACTCTATCACCAGAATACGCAGCACCAATAACTTTTTACACTCATAGTTTATTGAAGAAAGTATTTAAAGGAAACTATAGAGAAACCTTTACACTGTTAGATTATTATCCGACAAAACAACCCTCAGTATACACAACATATAAAATAAAAGATTATGAATTTTTCAACACAACTTTCAATAAATACAAGAGTTTCTTTGGTTTTAACAACACTCAAGTATTCTTTGAAATGTTATGTTTTCATGTTGGTAGGATTGCGAGGGTCAATTGGAAGCATTTAATTTCAGGTGAAAATAAAGATGGTGGCCTACCAATGGCTGCAATCGAAAGGGAGATGATTGATTTTTATGTTAGATATTTCTCTGGAAATTTAAATGAAGAAATTCAGCAAATACAAGATTTGTATAACGAAAGTCTATAAAATCAGAGACATGTAAGATTTTTTGCATGTCTCTGGTAGTATCTCGTTTTTAATTTTTTTCGAGAACAAAATATAAACAAATCGATTTTGGAGGTCTAGATAAAAATGAATAAGAAACATGAATCCCTTGACGAACATATTCAAAAATTGGAAGAGCTAATTAGAGCTGCCAGTCAACACATACAACACCAGGATGATATTGGTGCTCTTTTGAAGAAGGATGTGCGGGATCGACTATACAGCTCAAATCCAGAATGTTTTATTTCTCTTACGAGAATGGGTCGAGAACCATTCTTTTTACCAATTTGCAATCGTAAGGCCATTGTTGATCCCAAAGCTATAGCTATATCAATGGGTGTTGTCAGAAAACTAATGAGTGGCCAGGATTCTGGCGATGTAAATGATTTGACTCATATGCTGGATAAGCTGACTCGTATGAAGCAACGTTATTCTGGAGAAAGCCCAAAACCACCACGATCATCAGCTAGAAAGGCAATGGTTACAAAACTAATGAAAAAAATGGGAAGATATGTTAATGTCATAAAACCAAAAGACGATGAATATAAGGACTAATCTAGATGAAACTAAAACTATTGGACGTGGAGAAATTCACACAAGGCCTTCCTCCGATTACGAGTATAGAATCACAAACCCGAGATGGGACCTGGAATCCAGAGGGTCTTTTTAGTGAAAGGATTTTTGGCATCGAAGGATCATTGGATAGGTCAAAAAATTTTTCCTTTATAGATTTAAATACTTACATAATCCACCCAGCCATATTCGCAATTTTCAAGAGGCTTGATCAAAAAATTGTGTCATTGTTTTCTACCGAAGAATATTTCAGTATAGATTCTAGTGGGCAATTAGTGCAAGATGATAATGGATTCACTGGAATACCAGACTTCATAAAAAATTTTAGTAAAATAAAATTTAAAACTGGAACCGAAGCCAGAGAAAAACTTGTGGATGTAGTTCAATCCTCCTTTAAAGACAAGACAATATTTTTAAAAAAAATTCCAGTTATACCCCCAGCATTCAGAGATGAATATCAAGATGAACTAGGGCGAACCATAAGTGACGATTTAAATCATATATATGTTGGAATATTGAGAAAGGCATCTCAAGTAAAAAGTATTGGTAGTGGACCTGTGTTTGATGTGCTAACATACGGACTTCAAATTGCTATTAATGCACATGATAAATTCATTCAAACCAAAATATCAAAAAAATCAGGTTTATTAAGAGATTCCATGTTAGGAAAACGCGTCGATTTTAGTGGTCGTGGTGTAATTGTTACTGGGCCTAATCTTGATATTAATCAAATTGGATTTCCTATCAGAATTTCTATTCCAATGTTTGAACCATTTCTTATCCATTATTTTTTATATTCGAGAGATACGGATATAAAAAAAGAATTTAGAGTAGAAGCTGAAAGATTTCTTGAAACTAATTTATCCGTTGAGACTCTAAAAAGATTATTTAAATCTGTAGCAAAAGGTTCTGTAATTCCAGATAGACTAAAAGAAATATTATATGAGGCTACATCATTTGTTATGAAGGATAGAGTTATTATTGCAAAGCGTGATCCAGTTCTACATGATGGATCTTATCGAGCATTTTACCCAATTCTCGTTCCAGGAAATGTTATAGAGCTTTGCACCCTACAGGTTGGTCCTTTCAATGCAGACTTCGATGGTGATCAAATGGGATTCTTTCATCCACTATCAGACCAAGCTCAACAAGAAGCTAAAGATAAGATGACAAGACTCGTTGGTAGCGACAACTCAAGGGAGGTCATGTTTTCTCTTTCTAAAGAAATGGTGTTAGGTCTTTATCATATGACAAAAAATATTAAAAGAACACAGTCCCCAATAGGAGTTTCAGAAGCTGATATGCAAAAAGCTAACGATCCATTTATTCCAGTTAAATACAGAGGACATAATACAACAATGGGCCGAGCTATATTCAATTCTGCATTTCCACCATCAATGCCATTCATGGACAAACAGATAACGAAAAGTGTTGTCAACAAATTGATTAACACCGTCATACAAAAATATGGTCATGATGTAACAATCAAAGCATTTTCGATGTTGGAAAAGGTTGGGTTTAAATTTGCAACCATTGCTGGTTCATCTATAACATTGGATATGATTGAGATTCCTGATACTATCAAAGAATTAAAAAAGAAAATTGCTGGATCAACTCCAGAAGAAGTTGATAAATTAGAAAAGCAAATGATGATTTTATTAAAGGATCATTTGAAAGGAACTGGTTTGTATGATCTTATGGAATCTGGAGCTGGAAAAGGTTGGTCTCAACCAAAACAAATTTTGATTTCCAAAGGTATGATAACTGATACCAAAGGAACACTATTACCTCCAATTGAGGGTTCATTTTCAGATGGACTGAAAACAACCGAGTATTTTCTAGCGGCTTCTGGTGCCAGAAAGGGTATGGCCGATAGAGCACTTAACACAGCTGACACCGGTTATTTCACAAGACAGTTGGTGTATATGCTGAGTCCAGTTGAAGCTGGAAGAGATGCAAAAGATCGAGACTGTGGAACCAAAAGAACTATATCATTAAAACTAAGTAGTGATATGATTGGACGTTTGGAGGGACGATATATAATTTACGGAACTAATCTTATGGAATTTGATAGAGCACAACAAAAGGTTGGTGATGTTATAAATCTTCGAACTCCAATTTATTGTATTAATAAAAAGATTTGTATGACATGTTATGGAAAATTGGTTCAGCGTCATAAGTCGCCTTATATCGGAATTATTGCTGGAAGTAAGATCGGAGAGCGCGGGACTCAGTTAATTATGCGCACATTCCACACTGGAGGCGCAGCAACTATTGCAATATCAGATACTTTGAAGGATATTCTGGATAATGATCCGCTGTTGAATATGAATGTTGCGCAGTTGGGGAAATACATCAATCAAACAGATACAATACTATATTCCAAAAAACCAGTAAATATCAAAATAGATTTGAGAGACTACAGAACAAATGATAATATTCAGTACCCAAATACCAGCAATAGCAAGTTTGATGGCGTTTGGCTGAATCATATTGTAGCACAGGTATCGTTTGAAGATTTAATGTTTGTGATGTCATTGGATTACGCTGTTGTTATGAAAGGTGATTACCAAAAGATCGGTAACAGTTTAGAGTTTTCTTATAAAGCCGGTGCCCCAATTCTTGACGTTCCAACAACTGCCGTTGAAATTAAAGAACAGATTAATTATATTAAAAGATTGTTGGGTGGAAAGATGGTATATAGCAATCCATCCCATCTATTAACCAAAATTCTAAAAGTATATGGTTCAGATATCTCAGATTTGGATCTGGTTCACATGGAAGTTATGTGTTCACAGGTTTTAAGGGATAAGAAAAATTCATCAATACCAGCTAGATTAGGAAAAACATGGGACCCCAAAATGGCCAATATTAAAGAAAACGTTTTTAGTACAAGTTTTATACAGGGTGCTGCTTTTGAGAATATATCGAAGGCAATTCAGATTGGACTAATTGAGCAGCCTGAATTTGATCAACCAACAATTTTTGAAAATATAATCACTGGAGAAGACTTCGAATGATAAAATTTGAAAATATTCCTCAATACACAAGACTTGTTAGTGGCATTAGGTTTGACCAGAAGCCAGACAAACCATATGCAATCATTTATTTTCCAGAGAATTCTTCGCTGGCTTTGGACTACAATAAGTTGGGAATCTTACGCCGTGATGCAAGAATTGTTGTATTACCAATTTCCAGAAGACCTCTTATTCGACTAACATCAGATGCAAAAGAAATATATTCATCGATTGGGTTGAGACCGTTTCAGTCAAATATGAACTATCCAAAAAAACAAAACTTATTAATAGATTTTTCGGTATTTTCAAATTCATTGCAGAGCGTTTTGAATATCACCAATTATCGTAGTAGGGGTGGAATATTAATCCAGAACATGCTATCTAATATTTTATCATTCCTGAATAACTATGAGACAATACTCTATTACACAGTTGCACTTGAGAACCCTCTGAAAAAATTTCCAGATAGAAAAATATTTCCTCTCTTGAGAGATTTAAAAGGAAATGAATTTAGCTATGATCATTTATTGTTGGGTTATGTTTCTGATGGAGAAACGAAAAGTAGAGTCTTGATTCGAAATAAGGAATACGCTTTCACAAGAGTTCTTCAATATATCCGACATATAAAAACAATAAACACCGACGAAGAAAGAGATCAAGAAGCATCTAAGGCTGAAAAATCAGTAATGAAAAATATCGAGCCCGAAGATGGTGGAAAGAAAGTTTCCAGTGCTGTATCTGATCTTATGAAGAAAGATGAAAATACCAGAGATATGGTAAATGCCAATGATGTTTCCGATTCCGAAATTGATAGAATTACAATTAAATCAATACTTTTCAAAATAACTGGAGATATGACTAAAGCAAATGATATCTCATCCAGCATCCCAAAAAATGATTTGAGTCGAGTTTTAAAAGCTGTTAATAAAGCATATGCAGATCAAATATTAATTCAAGATAAACATAAAACAACATCAACATCAGATATTGTTGAATTGACAGATATCAATGAAATTATTGAAAACAAAAATCCATCTCATATATTCGAAAAACGAAAGATAGATTTCGAAACTAATTTGAAGAAGGATTTGAGTAATGCTTTTAGAGTACTGGAAGATAGGGACGTTCCAATCAAATTCAAATCTCTTTCAATAACAGAAAGGAAACAACGACCTGGAGAAATAAAGAAAACCGATGAAGCCACCGTTAAAATCATTGTCGAAAAAGCCAACGGGGAAGATCAGGAAATATTATTTACCATACCAAAAATTGACTCTGCATCTGGAACCTTTACAGTTAGTGGTAGAAAAAAATGTTTGATCAACCAAATAATTGTAAATCCAATATCATTTCCAGAAGAGTTCGTTGCAAAATTTGCCAGTGATTATTCAATATTTAGAATCAAAAGTCTTCGATCTAGAAAGATTCCCTACCTACAAATTTTTATTGGCTCGTATAAAATTCCTCTTGCAGTGGTTTTATCATATCTTTATGGTTTTGATACTGTGATGAAAGATTATAATATTAAATATCAGATCGTTCAAGACAAACCCAAAACTGGTTTATTTATCAAAGTCCCAAGTTCATATATGATATTTTCAAATGTAGAAACAGAACTTCAAAAAGAAATAGTAGAGTCCCTTTCCGTTGCTAAGATTGATAAATATAACATTCCAAATGAATTTTTAACCAAAGATTATTTCTATGAACTATTAATTCAAATAACCGGAAGAGAAGAATCGGCTGATATTATAACAAAAACATCTATGAATATTGTTGACCCAGTTGTTAAACAGGTTTTGATAAATCAGCAATTACCATCTAAGTTAATGGATATAATGCACTACATGGCAGAGATGGCAGTTAAAGGTATTAAGGATGATCCTAATGATATTGGTAATCAAAGAATTAGAAATTCAGAGATTATTGTAAACCTTGCTCAAAATATGTTATTGAAAGCTTACACGGCATATCAACAACAGTATTTATCTGGAAATCCAAATGCCAAATTAAACTTTCCAGAAGCAAAAATCATTAGCCAGTTCGATAATATAGAAATATCACAAGACATGGAATTTGCAAACCCAATGGAGGAGATGTCAACAATCACCAGAATTTCACCAGCTGGAAAAACGGTTGGTGGTATTCTTTCTAAAAGAGCTGTTCAGTTAGAAGCTAGAAATGTTCATCCTTCATATTTTGGAAATATTGATCCACTTGATACAGCTGAAGGTAGTAATATTGGTATCACACAACAGCTGACTGTAAATGCTCTTATCACAAGTGCAAGAGGTTTATTTGGTACTAAAGAGATGAACGATGATGAGAAGTCTGGAATTTTATCAACGAATTTATCAATAGTCCCATTTATAGAAAATAATGAGGGTGCTCGTATGATCATGTCTGCCAATCAAGTACGACAGATGCTACCTCTGAAAAACCCAACACCACCAATGATTCAAACAGGATACGAATCAATTTTAACCAATGTACTATCAGATAGTTTTATCAAAAAGGCTCCATGCACCGGAATTATAAAAAATATAACAAGTGACATCATCGATGTATCGTGCTCTGGAAAATCTAATAAAGTCGATATAACACCAAAGGAACTGTCGTCTGGTTCTGGAAAAAATACATTAAGTATATTTAATCCAATTGTTAAAAAGAATCAGAAGGTTAAGAAAGGACAGGTAATTGCAGAGGGGAGTTGTATATCTGGTGGAACTATTGCATTAGGACGAAATCTATCAGTAGCTTACATGCCATACAAAGGATATAATTTTGAGGATGGTCTTGTCATAAACCAAAGATTGATCGAAACAGAATCTCTAACTTCACTTCATGGAGAAACATTAGAAGTTAAATTAGATCCAAAAGATGATATTCTCTATATAGCAAATATTGGTGAAGAAACCAAAAGGGGTCAACCAATATTTAAGAAGACTCCTGGGGAGATTACAGAACTTCTAAACCTTGAAGATACTGATGAGGATTTTCTCGAAGTCTATGAGGGTGCTATTGTTGCTGAAAGTCCTGGTGGAAAAATTGTTGATATAGAAATTTTCTCTAATATTGAGTTAAAGGGTGCAGCTCAAGAGATAGCCGACAAGACTAGAAAGAGACATAAAAACCCAAAGGAAAAATGGTATGAAAAAAATATTGTTATAAAAGGTGCAAAAATTTCATTTAAGATTGAACAGGCATTGCCAATTGGTGTGGGTGATAAACTCTGTAATAGATATGGTAATAAAGGTATCATCTCACTAATTGAAGAGGATCGACTTATGCCACGAACACCTTGGGGTGAAACGGTTGATATTATAATGAATCCTCTTGGGGTTATAGCTCGAATGAATATTGGTCAAATGTATGAAATGTATTGTGGTTTGATTTCTAAAGAAGTTGGAAAGAGAATCGTAAAATCAAATAATAGAAAAGAGATATTTTCTTTAATATCAAGCGTATACTCTAACTTAGATGGGTCCAAGAATTTTAAGATGAGCTCCAGATTAATCAACTCTTTAAAAGCCATGAGCGATTCTAAATTTAAAAGTATGGCAGACGAAATTAGAAGTACTGGATTTATGCCTATTATCGTCCCACCATTCCAAGCTCCAAAAAGAGATAACATTGATAAAGTTCTTAAACTTTTAAATTTAAAAAGTGGATATCATTTAACACTGCCAGAATATAACACAAAAACAACAGAACCAGTTCCCTTTGGATATACTTATGTTGGCAAACTTGAGCATATGGCCGCTGAAAAAATACATGGAAGATCAACCGGTCCTCTATCATCCAAAACACATCAACCTACAGCTGGAAAACGAAAAAGCGGTGGACAGAAGGTTGGTGAGGGTGATACATGGGCTTTAGCTTCTTATGATGCCAAAATACTATTAAAAGAAATGTTCGGGCCAATGTCTGATGATGGAAAGAGTAAAAATGAAATGATAAATGAAATCGTTGAAGGTGGTAAAGCTGACTACAAAAAAACTCAAATTTCACCAACAAGAGAATTGTTAAATGCATATTTCAGGGCTTTGATGGTGGAGGAAAAATAATATGGATAAATCAACCGAAATTTTAATTGGTAATTTAATAACACCACCAGAAATGGATAACGATCAGATAGATGAAGATCGTAGACAACTGAGAGCCATATATGAATCTACATCATATGCATTAATAGAAGAATCAATGAACACCAGAGATTTCTTTTATGTATACGGTGTATTAAAAAATGATATATTGGATAGATCTATTGACCTAAAACGTATATTTATCGGTAAATATTTAGATCGAATGGAAGAGGTATACGAATTTGCATTCGGGACCACTCCAATATATGATACTAAAAGAGAAATAGAAGAAATGTTTAAATTTATAGAATTTGTTGAATATGATAATGTTAAATTCTTATCATATGTTTGGAGCTATCTCGATGGTATCATCACTGTTGATATCAATAAATACGTCAGAGAGAATTCTAAGATAGTGATCGATGAAATAACAAATCAAGTAAATTTAATGGTAACAGTAAACGAGAACATTTCTGAATTTCTGAGAACATACGACAAAGAAGGATTAATGAACTGGTTTATAGACCGTTCTGAAAGAAGTGAATACGACATTTATGCTAATAATATCTGAATATTAAAAGGAGAACACAATGAAAATTATTATTAAAAATCAAGAAACAAGAATCGAGTTGGAAAAAGAACAAATTATCGAAGTCCTAGAAACTGCTGACGGCGTTGGCTTTAATATGAAAAATGGATTGTCGCTGCTTTTTTATGATAATTTCATGCCATCACAAGCAAAACAACTGATCAAAGGAACAATCGATCAATGCCAAAGTGAAGAGGCAACCATTACGATTGATTTATCCAATCATTCCACACCAGCCAGTATCATGGCAAACTTTGTGGCACCCCCATCCCATCCCGCGAAAGAAGGTAAGTAAAAATCACATCTATATATATTAATAAATGAAAGCATTACATGCAAACAATTCTATATGAATTGTTTGCGTAACCATATAATTTTTTATTTTTAAGAAAGGAGAAATTAACAGAAAGTAATTTTTTTAGGAGGGACACAATGTAATGAAATTTACATCCGCAGAAAAGATACTAGAACGTTACAATACAACAGTTTACCCAATTACACTTCTAAAGTATATACTTAATCGAGGACAGATATTACGATATTTCAAAAAAGCCAAAAGCCCATCGTTCAACAGATTGTTTAACATCGATTCTTCTAATTGTAAGGTGTGTGAATTTAAACGTGTAGAAGAAGGTGTAAAATGCCGACCACATACAACAATAGAAAGATTGCGTGAAATGTCCGATGGGTGGTTATATGATGTAGATGCTCAAACCTTTATATATAGAAACGAAGTTTTCAAACATGTTAAAAATAGTAAAGGTGAGGACCTATTAGTTATCGTATATTGTCCACATACAAAATTAATATCAGGAAAAATAACAGATAAAAAAGTTAGAAAGTTAACACCTATAACTATAAAAATGGATCGTGAATTCGTTTCTATTATGAACAATTTAGATGAACAAACTCCAACGGATGGATTCCGACAAAATTGTATTTCCAGTGATGCTCTTATGGAAACTAAATTAGGATGCTGGTTCAATGATGAATTCACAATTATCATCCAACCAGATGATGTCGATGGCTCACAAGCCCACAAAAATCAAGACTGGTGTCTGAACGCCAATTATTAAAACAGGAGGAAAAACGTATGACAATTTTAGATGATTATCAAGAGTTAAATAGTACAGGTGTATCTGGTGGTGGTGGTGGAGAACAAAAACCACCAGAGGAAGAATTCTTCAAAAGCATTTATATCAGTGGTCAGAATCGCCAGCATGAAAATGGTGTTATGGAACAGATCGAAAAACTCCAGATTCGTGGTCATTCCTTTAATCACGATGAAGTTTTTATGATCATTACGCACGTTAAAGACATTTTAAATAACGAGCAGAAACAAAATGGTCGTACAAGCACAAAATGTTTCTCATTTAAAGAAACTTCAGCTGCACCGTGGTATGGTTCTCAGGGTATGCCAGATGGTACACCACGAATATGTCCAACTACATCCAAGGATAGAAATGGTGTAGAATTCTGCAATGGCTGTAAAGCTCAGATCATTGTTGTGGGTATTTTATGTCAAGCCACAGGAACTCCAATCGTCGATGAGGAAAAGAAACCTATCTTCGTGTTTGTCCGTGGTAAGGGTATAAAATATGGAAACGTTTCAGAATATCTATCCGAACTATATCAATTAGACCTCGATCCAATGTTTGATGAAAAGGGTGATGCAGTTCGTGAATTTGAGAAACGCGTTGTGAACCACAAACGTTTCGTCACAAAAATCACCAAAACAATAGCCCAATCTAATTTCGGAGATAAGCAAGTTTTCGCATTTACAAGAATGAGTGAGATCAATAAAGATTTTGCACGAGAGCTTCTTGACGTGTCCAAGAAAACTATGGATAGATTCCGTGAGAAATTCGATTGGTCTAAAAAGAAAAAAGGTAATGCAGCTTCTCAAGCAAAAGAAGCTGGTGTGGTTTCTATGGTTGGTGGAAATGCTCAGACTCCATCAATTGACACTTCACAAAAGACAGAGGAGAAGACCCCCGAGGCACCAGGATCAGCTGGAGGTGATAAGACATTCAATTTTAAGGACATCAAATTCTAAGGATTTGAACAATGCCTAATGAAGTTAAATATTTTGAAAAGTTAAACATTTCGGTAACTACTATAGATCAATTAAAATTAGATATACAGGATGACATTGTTTCTACACTCAAGACCTGGAAATATGGTCGTGATGTGCAGAAACAATGCTATCATATAATTGGCCCAGCTGGTGTTGGTAAAACTCAAATCTGTTATCAGATTCAACAGGAACTGTCAGAACTTACGGGAGAAGAATTTGATTTAATACGAATCACAAGTCCCGTTCTAACGAGAGATGACTTTCTTATTCCTTTTCCTGTCATTGAAGGTGACACTAAAGTAGAATCTTTTAAGATGCTTTATTCAGATTTTATACCCAAGCAAGGAAATTATTACGGAATATATGTAATAGATGAATTCGCTCGGGGTGATCATCCTTTACAGCAATTACTATGGCAAGTTCAAAATGAATATGCTGTGCATCGTTACGAGTTTCCAAAAGGTTGGTTTGTCATATCTGTGGATAATCCAGATGACAAAGAATATAGCATGAACACATTGGAAGATGCAGCTGGATTACGTCGACAGTCGCATATATATGTTGAAGTTTCAGCCGCAGCATTTTTAAAATATGCAACAAAGATGGATTTTCATCCACTTGTACTTGATTATATAAATACATATCATGAGCGGTTGTATGATTTTGATGCACAAAAAGTTGGATCTGTATATGCTAATCCAGCCAGTTGGGAAAAAGTTTCTGATATATTATGGAAAGCTGAGATAGCAACAGAGGGTGTGTATAATATATATAATCTTGAAACAAGAATCTCGGGGTTGCTCAATTCTTCCGCTACAATGTTATTTATCGGATTCTGCACGGATAATACAAATATCGTTAAACCATCAGATATTATTAATCATTATAAAGAAAAAGCAGAACCCATTGTAAGACAAATGATAAATGCGAATGATAATTCTAGGCTTGGTGAATTAATGCAATCATTTTCTACATATCTACAGACAACCATGCCAGATTTAAAAGCAAATGAGATAAAAAATATTCACGACTTTCTGATAACAATGCCTGTAGACACAGCATCACTTCTCATCGTACAATCAGATATTGATAGGCAATCGGTAGAGTTTCGATATATTACCAAGTTAATGAAAGAACTCTATAAGTCACCAATCTTTCAATCAAGATTCTTTGAAAAATTAAGAAATCCAAATGGAAAATAAGAGGATATCATGGATGAGAATCATATTAAATACAAAAAACTAATAGACGAAATGGATAAAAAAATGAAGGGTCTTATCGCTCAATGGGTTCTTCGTTATGACTATTTTGGCTTTCTGTTCTCTCTCATTCGAAGAAGAGCTGATGTCACATATCCCAATCCAGCAGCTGTAACTTCAACTCCCCAAGGGAAGTTGGAGTTGCTGTTTAATCCTATTTTACTTGCCGCTACACCAGATGGGGATTTACATGAGATATTGCATCATGAAGGTTTACATATATTAAATAAACATATATCTCGAATGATAAGATTAGTAGCTGATCTACCAAAAGAATTAAGAAAGCAACATATGGATTTAATCAATATAGCATGTGATTGTTGTGTTAATTCACAGGGAGATATTAAAAGTCCTCTGATGATAGCTGGAGCTCCATTTAATTTAAGTTTTCCTAAAGATCACGGATTGAAAGATAAACTTCCTATGGAGGAGTATTATTACATACTCCTAGATAGAATGAGACAGGGTGATAAATCTAATCAGCCGAGTAATTCAGATGATAAAGCCAACAATGGAGATGGAGAAAATCAAAATGCTGTACCACGGGAAGGCAACAGTGGTGGCGGTGATAATCCATTAGATGACAACTCCGATTTGCATAATCATAATCAATGGTTAAACAGCGAGACAACAGATCCACATTCAAATTCACGTCAAATAGACACATACATACAACGGATAATAAGGGAATCAGCTAAGAATTATCAAAGATCCAAAACAAGAGGGAAGATGCCTGGATACTTACAAGATCTTATAGAAAAGGCATTGAAGCCAGTTCCTATACCTTATTACGAAATCATAAGACAATGGGTTAGAGGATCAAGACTCGGCAAATATAAAAGATCTTCAACACACATCAATCGAAAACGAACATATGTATTTCAAATTGCTGGAAAAAACATTCCTATGATATCTCCATTTCCTGGAAGGAAAAGAGATATGTCATTTAAGATTGTTGTTCTTATTGATACCTCTGGAAGCCAAACTCCAGATGATGTGTTAGACGCACTTTCTGGATGTAAGAATCTTATTGAAAAGGATCGAAATTGTGAGGTCACAGTTTTAGAAGTAGATACAATAATTCACAAAGAATATATTATTAAAAAAGTTTCTGATATAGATTTTAAAGTTGAGGGTCGCGGTGGAACAAAGTTGATGGCTGGAGTAGAAAGAGCCAGAGAGTTGAGGTGTGATGTTTGTGTGTGTTTCACTGATGGTCATACAGAAGTTTTTAATGAGATAGATCGAAGACTATTCCCAAAAAGAATGCTTTGGGTAATAACACCAAACGGATCAGATGAAAAACTCAACAAAACTGGGTTTGTAGTACATTTACCTGAAAGGAAAAGTGAATAATGTCAAGAAAAAAAGCGGTTCCACTCGGTCAAAAATTTGGCCAAGGGAGGACTTTATGACAAAGAAATATGACGCTAAAGATATTAGAGTATTAAAAGAAATTGAACATATACAACTGACACCTGGAATGTATATAGGAGATACATGTGATCCAGCGCATCTCGTCGAAGAGGTTTTAGATAATGCCCTCGATGAAGCCTTAGCTGGATACGCAACAATAATAGCTGTTGATATAAATCCAGAGAGTGGAGTTTGTTCTATAAGTGATAATGGAAGAGGAATACCCTTAGAAAAAAATATTCCCGTTATCATTTCATCAAAACTATTTTCTGGAGCAAAGTTTCAGGATAAAAAAACTGCATATAAAATTAGCTCTGGTCTTCACGGAGTTGGACTGGTTGCAGTAAATGCTTTATCAGATAAATATATGATTGACAGCTATAGAGATGAAAAACATGGATTCTTCTATTTTGAAAAGGGAAAGCTCAAAAAAAGTAAAATTCAAAAATACACCGGTAAAATACCATATTCAACAAAGATAGAATTCGTAGCCTCAAAAAAATATTTTGAAGATATAATGCCGAATCTAGATAGAATTCGAAAACGCTTGACAACAGCTTCGGCTGAGTTGAATAGTGATATGAGATTTGTCATGAAAGTCGGGGACACCAAAGAGGTTTTTAATCGATCAAGATTAGATCACTTTAAAGCAGAATGTGGTATCAAAAAA
>Ga0307380_10004148_pt1 | contig 19672 bp, 12 predicted proteins | sample UN3MG_FD_202239 | JGI IMG/M metagenome (GOLD analysis project Ga0307380, IMG submission 202239) | Soil microbial communities from Risofladan, Vaasa, Finland - UN-3 | ecosystem: Environmental > Terrestrial > Soil > Coastal area > Acid sulfate soil | place: Finland: Risofladan, Vaasa | collected... | reverse complement strand
CACCCGGATAAACGAGATCACTATACCTGGATCGGCCGATCCTGTGGCCGGCGGCTCTTACCAATATGCAGATCCGGATGTTGAACCGGGATCCACATATTACTACCGGCTCGAGGATGTAGAGTTCGATAACACGTCTCAGCTGCATGAGATCATTGAAGCAGGCGTCGAAAAGCAACCTTGGTGGATTGCCATTCTGGCGCTGGCTTGTGCAATAACCGGAATAGTTATTATTGCCCAGTCCGTTTTAAGCCATCGAGGTAAACCATGATAACATTGACGATGGTCCCGGAAAAAACCACAGATCTGATTTGCCGAACTCTTGACGATGGCACTGTCATCATCAACCCTGAACACGGCGATGTGAGGGTTGTGAACAATGTCGGTGCTAGAGTCTGGGAGTTAATTGATGGCCATAGATCCATCAGCCAGATCGCCAAAGAAATCACTTTGGATTATGAAGTTTCCTTTGACGATGCTAGCAGGGACTTGCAAGATTATCTCGAGGTTATGCTAGACCAAGGATTGCTCAAGTGGCACGAACAAGGCGGATAAAGATAGGATGGTCTTTCGACAATCAAGCAAACTTTTTCTAGCATTATTAAGCGGTTTCCTGCCGCTAATTGTTCTCATGGGATTATTGTCAGGCCAGCCCGAAGTAGCTGAAGGCACCCCACTTCAAGAGCAAAGTCAACCGACTGTTGAGATTCAGAAATTGTTGTTAGGGCAAGACCAACTGCGTTTTACGCTAGTGACCCCTCCCCTGTCGTCTGATATCCGCGGCCGACTAAAAGTAGCTGGCTTGCAAGAGTATCTCAATAATTCTGAATTGCCGGAGCTGCCGTATTTTTCAACTTTGATAGTTGTTCCCCCGGAAGCAATATTAGAAGTTACTGTACGAGCCAACGATGTGCAAAATTCCTTCCAACCCGGGGTGCCGATTGTGCCTCAGCAGAAACTCGCCCCTTATGATTCATTTGACGAAACCTTCGCGCCTGTGAACGGACCATTGCATGAGGAAGAGGCAGATCGTTCAACCAAATCGCAGAATGTATTATACCCTGAGGTCCTCTATGAAATCTCAGAACCGATGTACATGCGTGATCTACGCCTGGTAAGGTTGAATTTATTTCCGTACAGGTATAATGATTTTATGGAGCAACTCTCCTATGCTGGTGAGTTGGACATTCAAATAGATTTTATTGGCGCCGATCTTGCCCATCTTCGGCCTCTCCATGATCCGGCTGGGCAGACAGCGGGCAGTTTGAAAAGCCAGATCCTGAACTATGATCAAGCGGAAGGCTGGCGCAGTTTGCCGGCCTCCCTGGCAGCGGCTTCGATTAGTCTGCCGGTAGGCGAACCGGTATATAAAATCGCAATTGATAAGGACGGAATATACGAGATCACGGCCGAACAACTGGCGACCGCCGGCATGGTCATCGGGGTAGACGGCGTAGATCCCAACACATTTCAAATGCTTTATCGCGGCCAGACTGTTGCCTACGAACTCGTTGGTAACGGAGATGATGTGTTCGATCCGGGTGAGCGGGTTAGATTCTACGGTTGGGCATTTGATGGCTCCCGCCTCGAGCGCCAATTCATAACTGAAAATGTGTTTTGGCTCTGGGCCAATGGCGAACCTGTTGTTGTAGATTCCAGGTCTTCAGTCGGAGGAGTAACGATCAATCAAGTACCCCACTCAATTACGGCAGAACACGATTTGCGATATTTTTCGGGGTATACGGACCGTTGGGATCTATTCCCTAATGAACCAGATGCCTGGTTTTGGCGCCTATTTTACACTCTTGCCGAACCCATCACTGAGACTTTTAATATTACCTTGGAACATCCGGTAGAAAGTGGACCGATGGCAACTGTGACGGCCGAGTTTTCTTCAAAGGACTTTACTACTGGTGATGTCTATCATACTGGAACTCTGCGGGTCAATGATCTAGCTAATCCGGTATCCTCTACCTGGTATGGTGAACGAAATGTAAATATCACCCAAACCGTGCCAGTGGAAAGCATCCACGATGGCTCTAATATGGTTGAAATCACAGCCCGTTCTGATACTTCTGAATTAACAAATAGCAACTGCAGACCTACCTGTATGGCCTTAAATCGCATAACTGTGGACTATATCCGCCAGCTAGTTGCCGTGGATGAACAGATTATTTTCAACGATCCAACGATTGGATCACGCGAGTATAACGTGGGCGGTTTCACATCGGCGCAGATTACGGATACATTGATTTGGGATGTCACGGATCGCCTGGTCCCAGTGGCTATTGCCAATGAAACCATTGGAATTGCCGGCACACTATCACACACAATTACCTTTGGTACTGATAGTCCATTCTCAAGCTCCTTCATTGTGACGAAAGACGAGAACTTTCTGGCAGCCAAGGGGGTATCAAAATATGTGCCTCCAGACCTGGTTCCTTCCGGAGGAGGCGCAGAGTGGGTGGCCATTGCTTACAATGAATTTATCACTGAGACAAGGCGTCTAGCTAACCACCGTTCGTTGGCGCAATTTGGCGGCTTTAGTACCCAGGTTGTCGACATTGTAGATGTGATCAACCAGTATGGTTATGGACTACCTATTCCGGCTGCCATCCAACGATACATGACCCTTGGCCTGCAAAGCTGGAGCGTTCCCCCACGATTTCTTCTCCTGGTCGGCGACAGCACCCTGGACGCCCGTCGAATATCAGGTTGGAAGGATGAACAATACGTACTCACGGATCTTGTATTCGAGGATCCCTGGCAAGGTCAAATTCCATCCGACCACACTTTCAGTCTGCTTGTTGGCCATGACAAACTTCCCGATATGGCTGTTGGTAGAATTTCAGCCAAGGAAATTGACGACGTAGCTACAGTCGTCGACAAAATCGTTATGTATGATGAGAATCAGCTACTGTCATCGGGATGGATGGAAAACCTATTATTTGTTAGTGACAGTGAGGATGCAGGGGGTCAATTTTGCGAGGAAAGTTTAAGTACAGGCGCCGAACTGCCTGGTAGTTTTGACTCAAATCATCTATGTCTGGATGCGTACGATATGGATGATGCAACTCTGTTGCGCCAGGATCTATTCTCCCTCGTGAATAATACAGGAATCACATTACTGAATTATCGCGGTCATGGCGGTCTAAATTACTGGGCGGGAAACCCAATTATTTTGTCTACTCAAGACCATGTTTCTTGGACAAATACGCATCGCCCAATCGTTGTCATAACAGGTGATTGCCTCGACGGAAACTTCACCTACCCTGGAGTTGAAGGGTTTGGGGAGCAACTCACCACGAATTCGGATGCCAGTGGGAATCCTACTGGCGCGGCAGCTCACTGGGGTTCGTCTGGCCTTGGTACATCCTATAACCATTCTCGACTGATCAAAGCTTTTTACCAGGCAATATTTGTAGATGGGCAAGTCGCCGTTGGAAACGCGGCGATGGCAGCAAAGGTTGCCTACGGCCTGGATCCCACGACACATCCATCGCTGCTTGCCAGCTTCACCCTCCAGGGAGATCCGGCGATGGAATTATTCCGACGTTCGTTGTCTGTTGAATTTATTGTCGAACCGCAAATAGCCCAGGTAGGAGACATCGTAACCTACACAATTGATGTTACTAATCAAGGTGTATATCCTAGCCACACCACGATCAGCCATACCTTGCCGAGCGGATTTAAATTCATATCCGTTTCCTCAACCGTGTCTTCTTCCTATCAGTTGACTGGCAGCGGCGTGACATTCGACTTACAATTTGGCCAATCTGCGAGGGATAAAGGTATCCCGCGCAATGGCGTTGTAACACTGGTTGTGACCGTCGAGATTCTGCCTTTGGCTTCAGAAGGCGAATACGAAGCGATCGCTGCGGTTACAGGTACTGGTGAGGAAGCATGGCCAGGAGATGAGGTATCAACGGCCACTGTTATCGTTGTTAACCCATCGTTATATCTGCCTTTTATGACCCGTTGAACGAGGAGCACTATTTTTGAAATTCTTTGAACGGATATTGAAGCGAAAATTAGCCCTTTTCACCCTTGTGTTATTTGGGTCTTTGCTTATGCCGGTTCTGGTAAGTGCAATCGATCCTACTGTTGTGACCTTGCTTTACTTTCGGGGAAAAGGAATAAATAATGGTATTCGATTAGAATGGGCGACCGGTACAGAACTCGATACCGTGGGATTTAGGATTGAAAGATCCAACTCATCCGCTGGACCATACGCCCTGCTAGCTGACATCGGTTTTGTGCCCTCGGAGGCGCCCCCGGATGGACTGACCGGTGCACAATATGATGCCCTGGATAATAGCGGCACCATAAATGGAGTGACCTACTGGTATAGATTGATCGAGCTCGAAAGCAGCGGGACCGAAAATCGGACTGCACCCATATCAGTTACAGCCGGGCTGGCTGTGCCTACCTCGACGTCGACCTCTACACCAACTCGAACGCCGACGACCATACCAGGATCCAGCCCAACACCAATTCCATCCGGACAACCAGGTGATGCAGCCACTTCATATGTGACTTCGACAGTTTCCCTGAACACCGGTCGAGGGGAACCACCGAAAAGTGAGCCTATTACGACTGCCATTGGGCAGACCGATGTGCCTTCATTAGCCAGCAATGGCTCACTAGCCGGGGCAGCCTCTTTTGATAATCCTGGGCTTCAATCTACTGCCGCTGGCTACCCAGGCCCGGAAACACTGTTCACGCCGATTCCCGATCCCAGAATCGGAGCTGAAGGATATCCTGGCCTTTCCCAGGAAAGCGTTATCGGGTTGCCTGATGCCTACCCATCCTCGATCGAATACGCCAGGCCTGAAAGAATTCAAAACCCGCGAAATGGTGCATCATTAGCAAACGATTCAGTCTCCATTGGCCAGGGCATTTCACCCGAATCAGAATTAATTTCTGAACAATCCGATCAAGACCCGACTGTCACCCTGATGCTTTGGGTTGGCTTCCTGGCAGCTCTAGTGATATTTATTGCGGCTGTGATTGGTTCTGCCTACATTTACCGGCGCCAAAGCCCTAAATGACCAGGATTGAACCTATGCCAACTGAAAAAGCGGCGCCGATCCTCATTCTGTTTCTAATAATCATGGTATTAGCAGGTGGCTGTGCAAACGCCAATATTGACGAGACCCGTTCATCACTCGCAACCCCCAAATCTCTATCCGATTACACTTACATGACCATCCAGATTGATTCGGACGGCCTCTATTCAGTGGATTTGGACCAGTTTGGACATACTGGAATAGAGATTAAGAATAGATCGAGTTCAGATTATCATTTGAGCGAGGCAGGGACGCCAATACCGATCTATCTATCTGATACTGAGCTGATTTTTTATGGGCGTGCGCCAGATAATCGTTATTCTACCCGCCGGACATACCGGCTCCAAGTCGGCGAACCAGGCAAGATGATGGATCACTCCCCCCTGCCCTCGGCCGAACTTTCTTCGATAGCCAACATAAGCCGATCATTCCATTTTGAAGAGAATTTCCTTTATGATAGCTCGGCAAGTGGAGATATCGAGTTGAATGGCGAGGTACTCGAGCCGTGGTTTTGGCAGACAATCCAAGTTGGGTCGGCTGTCGAAATAGAAGTCGAACTTCCCGTGGAGCCTGTGGACTCCGCTGAACTAAGATTGGGCTTATGGGGAGTGACAGAGAATCATTTTATTGAGCCTGATCATGATCTCGATGTGGTCGTAAATGGGGAGTACGTCTCCCAAATAGCTTGGGATGGGAAACGATATTATTCTGGCACCCTTTCGCTTCCTAATTCGCTGCTCAGTAAAGGCACCAATACAATCACCCTTGATAATAGTGGTGATGGTTCCGCCTCAATCGATATTTCAAGGGTTGATTGGGTTGACTTAAGTTTTATGGCACAGCCAGTCGCCGTTGAAGACGTGTTGCAGATCACCAGTACCCAAGGCAAGGTTCAGGCAAGTGGCTTTAGCGACCGGCCCTTGGTAGTTGATGTTTCAAATAAAGATGAACCAATTCTATTGTCTGGCTGGGATTACGATTCCGGCTCAGTTACCTTGCCGGTTTCCAAAGACATGGAGTTGTTGCTCGTTGGACCTGATGGTCTGCTTGATCCTGCCTCTGTGGATAATGTTGTTGGCAGCGACTTAAGAAACAACAATGAACAGGCAGATATGATAATCGTGACAACTGATGACCTGGTATCCCCCCTGCAACCTCTTATAGCGGCCCGCGAAGCACAATCGTTAAATGTTCGCCTGGTTACATTGAACGAGATATATGAGGAATTTGGCACCGGTCAAAACGGCCCGGATACAATTTCTGATTTTATCCGATACGCCTACAATGATTGGGATAAGCCTAGCCCAAGGTATCTTTTTCTGGTCGGTGAAGCGTCCTATGATTACCAGTCGTATCTTGGTGGGGGACCAACAAACATCATTCCGGCGCCCATGGTGCCCGTTCGTTACAGTGGCGAGACTGTAAGCGATAACCTTCTCGGCGACATGGATGGGGACCATAAACCGGACCTGGCTGTCGGTCGATGGCCAGTCGACAATCCCAAAGCGGTAGAAGCGCTCGTTGCCCGAACACTGGCATACGAGATGAGCGAAGTTTCTGATAGCGCGTTATTTATAGCAGATGGATCCAGTCAGGAATTTGCAGACTTAAACCAAAAGCTGGCTAATGAAAGCGGTTTCCAGGTGGATAAAAATAGCGAGCTTGCAAGCAGCAGTGATGAAGAGCTGATAAATTCTTGGAATCAGGGCGCCTGGCTGGTCACCTATGTGGGGCATGGAAGCATGGAACGTTGGGGAAAACAAGGTGTTCTAACAAATTCGGCCGTAGCTGGATTGGACTCTTCCACTGCACCCCCGATTGTGCTCCAACTCACCTGTTTGACCGGTTATTTTGCCCATCCATTTGATCAGTCAATTTCAGAAACGCTCCTGCTTGATGAGAGCGGACCGGTATTGGTGATAGCTGCCACCAGCCTGACATTGTCAGAAAGTCAGCAGCCATTCGGTATCAACATACTCCGCCAATTGCTCGATCCGGCGGTAATTAGAATTGGGGATGCGCTTGTCCTGGCAAAAGCAGATCTTAATGTCTCTGACCCTGGAATTCAGGAGATAAGTGACACGTTTGGTCTCTTGGGAGATCCGGCAACCATCATTGCCAGACCCTAGTAAAACGGAAAATCCAGGCTTTCGACTCCATGATATCCGTTATCGTATCTACATATAGTGCAACACCAACTTTGGGTTCTTGCCTCGATTCACTAGTGGGTCAGATCGGCATCGACGTGCCTGTGGAAATCATAATTGTAGATGGTGGTTCATCGGAACATACTTTAGAAAAAGCCAGGTCCTCAGGCGCCAGGATTATTCAGTACCAGGGAAAAAACATGGCAAGTTCCCGCAATGAGGCCATAAGGGAAGCCAAAGGAGAGATCATCTGTTTTACAAACGGGGACTGCATTCCCGAAAAAGATTGGTTGAGTGTTATCACGAGACCACTCTCTAATGCCGGGATCATTGGTTGTAAAGGCACCTATATGACGTCTCAAAGAAACATGGTGGCTCGCTTCATCCAACTCGAGTATGAAGAAAAATATGACAGGCTTCAAGGCGTGGAAAACATCGATTTTATTGATGGCTACTCGGCCGCTTATAGGCGGAGCATCCTCGAAATAAATGATGGCTTTGACGAACGATTACCCAGGCTAGAGGATGAGGAACTATCTTATCGGCTTGCGTCACGAGGCTATAAGATGGTTTTTGTCCGTGCGGCCTCCGTCAGGCATAGTCATTTCACCCGCGTGGTAACCTACTGGCGATCAAAATTTCAGACAGCCTTTTGGAAGTCACAAATTGTGCGGAAGTTTCCAGACAGAGCCCATCGCGATTCTTATACGCCTCAACTGTTAAAAATTCAAATGTTATTGGTTACGGGCTTTCTTTTTTCGCTTTTGCTGTTCGTAGCCTCATCAAGAGCCTACTTTCTAACGTTCACGCTCCTCCTCATTTTTTTGTTTTCAACGCTGCCTTTTATGGTGCGAGCCTGGCAGCGAGATCAGTTCATCGCCATTGTGGCGCCATTTTTCTTGGCAGTCCGGGCAACAGCCTTAACTTGCGGGTATTTCCTTGGGGCAATCCGATTCATAACCAAATCCTCCCACCAGGCAGGTACGATAAGTGGCCTAAACTACCTGCTTAAGCGGGGTGTGGACTTAACCGGTGGTATCTTAGGTCTGGCTGTGTTTTTGCTTTTTTATCCTGTTATCGGCCTCTCTATTCGCCTGACCTCTGCAGGGCCGGTCATATATAGCCAGGAGCGCATCGGTCGCGGAGGACAGACCTTCACTATGTACAAATTTCGTTCAATGGTTATCGGTGCTGGCAGTAAACACGATCAGCTTATAATCGAGGATAGGCCAGAATACAAATCACCTCATGATCCGAGAATAACGCTGGCCGGGCGGTTCTTGCGGCGTTGGAGTCTGGACGAACTTCCTCAGTTTTGGAACGTAATTAAAGGGGAGATGAGCCTTGTCGGCCCGCGACCGGAGGAAACAGCCATCGTGGCCAAGTACAGCGATCACCACCGGCTGCGGCTCACGGTCAAGCCAGGTATCACCGGTCCAATGCAGGTTAGCGGCCGGGCCGATCTTGCTCTAAACGAGCGCGTCTTCCTCGAGGTTAAATATATCGAAGATTATTCGCTCATAAAAGATTTTGTGATACTCGCCCAGACTATTCCGGCTGTTCTACAAGGACGTGGAGCGCGGTGAGAGCAACTAGCAAAATAATCGGAGTTGGTGCTCTTCAGAGTCGGATCATGAAGATTGCCCATAATCTCAAGTGGCCATCGCTTGCTTTACCGTTCACCTTCTTCGGCGTCTTACTTGTCTATATCGTTTCTATGCCAAACGATCTTACCTGGTCATATTTTGGCGGGGATGGCGGCGAACTGATCACAGCTTCGTTAACGCTTGGCATCCCACATCCACCAGGCTACCCAACCTATGTTCTCCTTGGAAAAGCTTTTGCTTCGTTGCCATTCGGTACACTTGCCGAAAGATTCCATCTGCTTTCTGCCATATCCATGTCGGTTGCCGCCGCTGTCATCACAAAAATAACGTTAGAGTACGGGTTGGGCAATAAGAATGACGCCGGTTCACCAACAAGGCGAGACTATCTACCTGCCATTGCTGCTGGCCTCATTTTCGCCTTTTCACCCCTGGTCTGGAGCCAAGCCGTTATCGCTGAGGTGTATGCTCTCAACCTGGCGCTATTGGCAGTGTTAATCTGGGTGCTCATATCCGGACGTAGCCCTTTGTTGGCCGGTATTCTCTTCGGGCTAAGCCTGACTTCTCACCTGACATCATTGTTAATGCTCCCGCTATGCTTGTTTCTACTGGTGAGAGGAAGTTGGAGTCGATTTATACTGGGATCATTATTGGGCCTCGCGCCTTTGGCTGTACTGTTTTATTTGGCCAACAGTTCCAGTCCAATCATCTGGAGTCAGCCAGAAAATCTGAAGTCATGGTTATGGCTGGTAAGTGGTCGTCTTTATCAACCCAATGTTTTTGCCCTGGCGCCCGCAAACTGGGCCAACAGAGTCTTATCCTGGATGTTACTGCTCCTGGGTCAGTTAGTAATTCTCGCCCTCTCCTTGCACCGCTTGGACTTCGGCCGGAATTCGTCGGTTCATCGACGGATGGTAACCGGCCTACTGCTGACAGCCGTGATTTATGGAGTTTATGCATTCGGGTATGCGACACCAGATGCGATTGTCCTATTGTTGCCAGGCCTGTTGCTTGTGAGCATTGTCATAGGATTTGGTATCGCGAACCTTGGTCGATCCTCTTTGATACTGGCTCTGTTGATTCTCATCACTGGTTGCTACTACATGGTCCGTGAGTTTGAACCTCCAATTCGATACAATTTTGAGCAAGCTCTAGCTCAGGTCCCTGAAGGGGCAATCGTCATTACACCAGGTGATCAAACTGTCGCTGCAACCTGGTATTTTGCCTACGCCGACAGGCAGAGATCTGACATTATTGTGGTCGACAATAACCTATTTCAGTTTGCTTGGTACAGAGGGCAGCTGGCAGAGAGCTACCCGGAATTGCGAGATTTAGAGAAGGATGATCTCCAAATGTTTATGAAGGCAAATTCGTTACACCACGCGGTATGCCACCTGTCTATGGTTCGCGAAAAGTATGTAAGCTGTATATTGGCCCAGGCTTAAGGAAGAGACTGAGCATATGTATCAGCCAGAACATCACACCAACGATCACCCGGCTTCCAGGCGAAGAGCGATTAAGAAATATGGAACACTATTTTTCGGTAGCCTTTTAATTCTTGGTTTGATATGGTCGGCAATCTCGTCATATCGTGCCGTAACGGCTGTTCGATCGCTGCAAAAGAGCCAACAGAAGATTGAACAGATTCTAAATAATGGCCTGATGAAGGCAAATCCTATTGAGATTAAGAATCTCACTGCAGATATGCGTACCGACATACTAACTCTACGCTCGGCTCTCGGTCCGGCGGCCTATTTTTCTCAATTTTTCGGTTGGATACCCAAATATGGTCCATTGCTGGCTGATAGTCGAGATTTATTAAAGATAGCCGACCTGGGAAGCGAGGCAAGTATTTATGTCATGCGAGCGGTGATCCCTGTAATGATCGCAGTCCAAAACGGCGATTTGGAGAATACTGGACCGATTCCGGTCGTCGCCCACAGCCTCGAATCATCTGCTGCGGACTTTGAGAATGCCGCAGAAGTATTGCAGAAGTTAAGCACGGTCCGCGAAGAGCTTACCATGACCGCAGAGTGGCCACAAAATATTCAACGCATGCTTTCCCAACTGGATAGTGTGCTGCCGGCCGCCCAAGATGCCCTGCTTCTTGGGCAGGTCCTACCAGAGTTGCTTGGCAGCGATGGGCGAAAAACCTATTTACTGGTTGCCCAGAATGAAGACGAGCTTAGACCTACCGGTGGATTCATCAGCGGCGCGGGGCTCCTTGTGATAGAGGATGGGGATATCTTGTCGATCAAATTTGACAATGCAAATCTGGTCGACGATTGGTTAAACAAGCCCTATGGATTTCCACCACTTCCCTTTTATGAATTTATGGGAATGGACATTTTCCTATTTCGCGATGCCAATTTTTGGCCTGATTTTCCGACATCGGCCGAAATGGCTATGCAACTCTACAGCCATGGGCAAGATGTGTCTCTGGACGGGATCATTGCCTTCAACCAAAGTTTTGTTCAGTTATTGCTGGAAGGAACTGGGCCTCTCTACGTTCCTGAGCTGGAAATCACAGTAAGTTCGGAAAATGTCATAGAAGCAATGAGGCAAGAGTGGGGCCCTTCCGATAGACAAGCGGATTGGATAATTGAACGAAAGGCCTTTATGGGACCTTTTGCGAATGCTTTCCTAAGCCAAATTAGTGGCGATCTTCATTCGATGGACATCAGAAAGCTAGGTGAAAATGTTTTTACCGCTGTCGAACAAAGAGATTTGCAGATCTACATGCGTGATCCCGCATTGACCGAAGCACTGGCTGAGGCCGGCTGGGACGGACGATTAACCTTAAGTCCTGTCCAAGATTACTTGATGGTGGTTGAGAGTAATCTTGGATTTAACAAAGCCAATGCGGCCGTAGATAGATCAGTTGGCTATGATGTTACCCTTGATGAGAAAGGGCAAGGGGATGCCTCTTTAACGATCGAATTCTCTCATGCGGGTGATAGAGTCGGCGAGGAATGCCGCCACGGGACGATCTATAGCAGCGATACGCAATATGAGGATTTGATCTCCGATTGCTACTGGAACTATCTAAGGGTACTCGTGCCCTCCGGCAGCCAGCTCATCACCGCCAGCAGTCATCCAGTACCTGCCGGACAACTTCTTGTAGATCAATCTTGGGACGGCATGGCCCGTCAATTTGACGATTTGGATCGTGGATACACCTTCTTCGATAACTTTCTGGTACTGCCTCCGGGACAAAGGAGAGCGGCCGCATTTCGCTATCTGCTGCCCGAAGTTGTTACTATTGAGCCAGATGGGATATCTCACTACCGACTGGCGATTGACAAACAATCTGGAACAGGTAACCAACGTATGAAGATTACGGTAAATTTACCCCCAGGATCCGAGTTGATAAGCAGCGATCCGAGGCCTTCCACAATAGGTAATCAGGCTCTCGTATTTGATATGGAATTAGCCAAGGACCAGCAAATCGATGTGCAATATCGTTGATCGCCAATATAATTAGATCCTGGAGTAACAGGAGGAAATCGCTTTGCCACGTAAGGGCCTGACCACCATACTAATATGCTGCGCCGGCATCTTGTCTATTGCCCTCTTTGCCGTCAAGCTGACTGCTGTTGAGGCGGAAAGCTTAATTCAAACTTGGCCAAGTCGTACACCAACCCCCGGCCTGGGCCAGACCCAGCCCCCGCCGGGATCGACTCCTGGTGGTGGAGGACAAGCAACTGCCACCGGACAATCGTCGCCAACGGCGCTGCCACCAACCGTGAATCTGACTACTCCGGCCGAGTCCCCCCTCTCACCTACTGCGGATCAGCCTGCTGCCCTCGGAACAAGCAACTCTGAGACGCAAGGGTCTAGAGTAAGTAGCCCTGTAAACAATGGCACAGCTCTGGGTGTCTATGAGCAGACTGGCGTATGTCGCATCCCCCCTTACATTGAAGCCCTGGGCGCAGTTTCTGTCCGGGCAGGGGTTGGGGTAAACCGGGAAATAATTGGCTATCTCCAGGTGGCAGATCAAAGAATAATTATTGGACGATCAGACCGTGATCCCTGGTGGTTGATACTATTCGATTCTGAGAATGAAGGTTGGGTACCAGATCAGGCTGTACAGGTTCACGGATATACTGGATATATCCCGGTAATTGAGCTGTCTGAAACTTCATCGGTAGCGGATTCGATCTGGAATCCTACTCCCATACCTGGATGTACACCTCCGGCATCAGAGTCTGTTTCCAACGCGACTACAAGATTGACGACGGCCGATCCAGTAGCTGCCGTACAACAGAGCTCCTCTAATCAAAGCTCGGGATCTGCAAATATGGCGGCTGATTCTCAAAATAATTCAGAAATTGAAAACCAGGTGAATGAGACAAAATCTACCAATGGGACGTTCACCTGGCTGCTGATTACCGGCGTCTTTTTGGTTGTGGTGGGTGCGGTTTCATTATTCATCCGCAGGCGAAATTTTAGGTTGTAACGATTCAAGATATGAGGCTAAGGGAAACAATGACTGATTCAATGGATGATGGTACATATGAATTTAAAGCTGAGATCAATCAGCTCCTCGACATTCTCATTCATTCACTGTACAAAGAGAGAGATATTTTCCTCCGCGAGTTGGTCTCAAACGCATCTGATGCGTTGACTCGCGTTCAATTCGAGATGCTGACGAATCAGGAGGTTCTAGATCCGGAAGCTGAGCTTGCCATCAGAATTAGTGTCGACACAGAATCCGAAGATGGCAAGAAGCACATTGTGATAAAAGACAGTGGCATTGGCATGGAGGAATCCGAATTAATCTATAATCTGGGCACAATCGCTCAGTCTGGGGCCAGGGAATTCTTAGCGGAAGTGTCTACAGATGAGGTTGATATTACCGACGTTATCGGACAATTTGGCGTTGGTTTTTATTCAGTGTTTATGGTTGCCGAGGAAATTCGAGTCATTTCAAGAAGCTTTAGGAAAGATAGTGCCGCAGCCGCCTGGATTTCTGATGGTGGCCAAGAATTTCGGATAGAAGCGGCGGATAAAATTGACCGTGGAACTGAGATCCACATAACCTTGCGAGCAGATGCTGCCGAATATGCCGATCCTTGGGCCTTAAAGCAAATAGTCAAGAAATATTCCGATTTTGTCAGTTACCCTATCTATGTTGGGGAAGAGCAGGCTAATCAACAACTTCCATTGTGGCGCAAGGCAGTATCAGACGTAACGCCCGAAGAGTACAATCAGTTTTATCAACAAATGACCATGGATTTCCAAGAACCATTGATGGTCATTCCCTTTTCCTCCGATGCACCACTGCACGTGCGGGCAATCCTGTATATTCCTTCGAGCAGAGAAAAGAGTGTGCTTAATCTGCGCAAGGAGCCTGGAATCATGCTCTATTCACATAATGTCATGATCCAGGAATATTCTCAGGATCTATTGCCTAATTGGCTGGGATTTGTTGATGGGGTTGTTGATTCAGAAGATCTCCCCCTAAATGTTAGCCGGGAGAGTATCCAGAACACCCGCATTATACGCCAATTAGCTAAGACCATTCGTAAGCGCATCCTGCGAGAGCTACAAAAGATTGGTGACCAGGATGACGAATTGTTTGGGAAATTTTGGCGCCATTACGGTCGCGCCTTGAAGGAAGGTTTAGCCACGGAACCGACAGCCAAAGATGAACTTCTTCCGCTCTTTCGGTTTTACTCTTCTAAATCCGGAACCAATCTTATTACCCTGGGAAAATATGTTGACAACATGGCTGACGAGCAGACCGATATTTACTATGTCCTGGGCGATGATCTTGACACGATAGCTTTCAGTCCTCATCTCGATCCATTTACCGAACGAGATATTGAGGTTCTCTATCTGGCCGATCCTTTGGATTCGTTTATTGCGCCATTGTTAACCGAATACGATGGCAAGAAGCTGATAAACGTCGATGCTCCCGAGTTACAGCTGACTGCCATTGGTAATGAGAGGGAAAAGCAGGCAGATGTCGATAGACCATCCGACGCCGATTTTAATCGGTTTGTTGGCCGTTGCGTCACAACCCTGGGTAATCGAATAACCGAAGTACGCCAGTCTAAAGTGTTACGAAATAGTGCCGTTCGCCTGGTATCTCCCGAAGATGGACCAGATAGAGAGATTCAGAGGCTGCGTCGCTATATGGATGAAGAGTATAAGATCCCTGCGAGAATTTTCGAGGTGAACCGGGACCATCCGTTGATCACCGACCTCTCCAAAATGGTCGCATTCCACCCTGCGGATCGGCTTATTGACCTGGCTATTGAGCAGTTATATGAAAATGCCTTAGTGGTCGAAGGTTTGCATCCAAATCCGGCTACCATGCTCCCCAGAATTCAACAACTGATGGAATTTGCGGTAGAAAGGAGCCTGGGAAGCGATGAAGAGGAGTAGTGACAAGGCCACTTTAATTGGTTGATCCGCCTTCGAGCGAAAGATTTAGGAGAGCTTGTCCAATCTGATCCGCCGAATGTTGGCCATCGCTATCTTCGACAACGACGACAACACCATAGCGTGGCGCATTTGCTGGCGCCAAACCCAAATACCAGGAATTTGTGCTGCCTTCCGGGCCAGAGAGGACCAGAACGGAATATTCGGTGATACCCCGTTCGACCGGCATGGCCTCCAATACCACTGAAGCCGCTCTGGCCGGGATCATATCTGAAGCCTCGCCATTCTGGTTAATTACCTGCCAATCTCCCTTTTCGTTTTGAATGGCCGAGACGAGGCTGAATTGGGGTAGTACTCCACTATTAACAAGGGCTGCAAAGGCCCGAGCCACCTGCAGCGGGCTCACAGTTTGCTCATCTTGGCCAATGCCGGCCAATTCCAGCGACTTAATGGCCCGCCGATCCCCAGATTCAGTCGTTATCGGCAATATAGGCGATTCAAATAAACCAAATTGATCATAGATTCCCAGAATGCCAACCTCCCCTATCTGGCGGGCCAACTGGGTGAGAGGATGTGGACATTTGTTTAAGAAGATTGTTCGCCAATCGGTTTCATCCTCTGTCGTTTGCTCGCATGACAAGAGATTCCCATTCACCGCCACAGGTTGATCTGCATCCAGAACGATTTCGTCCAGGGAAACCAGCCCGTCGGCTATCGCCCGGGCTAGAATAAAAGGCTCCACGACCAGACCCGGCTGGTATAGACCCTGGGTAGCTCTGTTTACCAGGGGGCCCCTTTCATCTTGGGCGAGTGAATCAAAGGTTTCATCAAGTTGGTTGGGATCGTAACCAGGCTTGCTGACCATCGCTCGAATGGAAAAGTCGGGTATGGTGAACAAGATAACCGAACCGGGTTTTTCGCCCAGAAGTTCGTCCGCAGCCTGCTGCCAGCGGGCGTCAAGGGTTAAACGAACATCTCGGCCGATGACTTTCTCATGCAAAACATCATTGTGCCACCAGCTTTCCCACGGATTGTTTACCTGGCCTCGGAGCTCAGAATCGAGACCTTCTTCAATGCCAGTTGTGCCGTGCCGAAAACTATAATAACCGACAGCGGGTCCACTCTCTACTATTGGATAAACGCGCTGGAGAGAACCTGGAGCGCCCACTGTCTCGGCCAAGATATTGTTGTTGGCGTCATAAATTGTCCCCCGCTGTATGTTGAGCTCCTGTTGGACAAGTCGGGGATTGTCATCTCGACTCAAAATGCTCGAGCCCTGGAAGATTGTCCAGTACATAAGGGCAAAAGCAATAAGCAGGAAGCCCACGGAAATAAATACGCCGAGCACACTCAACCGGGCGCGGGCTGCACTCAAACTGGTGTCATGTTTCATCTGGACCAACTTCCTTGCCACTCTCCGACCGGTTTCGTCCGGAGTTCACACCTTGAGAAGAGAGATTTAACAGCAGACCGATCATAATGCTGCTCGCAAGCAGGGAACTGCCCCCGTAGCTAACAAAAGGCAACGTTATTCCCGTCAATGGCAACAGCCTGGTTATACCGGCCATAATCAAGAATGCCTGGAAGGTAAAAACAATAGTGATGCCGCTGGCCAGGAACAGGCCAAAGGAGCGCAAGGATATAGCCGCGATTCGCAATCCTCGGTAGGCAATCGTGGCAAAGCAACCAATCACCACCAGTGCACCTATTAGACCCCATTCCTCGGCGACGGCCGCAAACGCAAAATCTGAATGGACCACCGGTATAAATAGAGGATTGCCCTGAGCTATACCTTCGCCTGACAAGCCACCGGATGCAACAGCATATAATGATTGAATAATCTGATAGCCACGTGTGCTGGCTTCAGGCCACGGATTGAGCCAAGTGTCGATTCGAAGAGTGATAATATCATGCACCGATCCAATGGAGTCCACTAGCTGGGCGATGCGGGAATCCCCTGCCGTCCCCTGGGTAAGGAGCGATTCAGTCCAGGATGCGATGTTGTCAAAGATAAAATAACCTACCAGGCTGGCTAATATGAGTAATGCTATTCCCCCCACCACATATATCCAATCACCGGTAGCCAGGTATAGCATCGCCAGGACCAAACCCAAAAAAAGTGTCGCTGCACCTAAATCACGCTGCCAGACAAGCATGAGGACACAAAAGCCGCCCATCAAAGCCAGCGGACCCAGATAGGCCAATGTTCGTTGCCAAACTTTTCCAGGTATCAAACGGATGACCCGTCCACGTTCATCAAAATAGCTGGCTAAAAAGATAACTAGGAGCAGTTTTAGTAGTTCGGATGGTTGAAAAAAGACTCGGCTTGCGAAGGGTACCTTCAGCCACAAAGCAGCACCTTGTCCAGATGGATTCACGCCAAATATAAAGGTCGCACCCAACAATAATATGCCCAAAGTTAGCCAGGTATATCGGTAACGGCGGAGGAAATTAAAATCGCCAGGCGTATAAACGACGATGATTAGTGCAGTTATGCCGAGAACCAGCCAATTGACCTGGCGTAGCAAAAAGCCGGGAGCAAGCCGGTCTACCAGGAGTAATCCCCATCCCGTAAGTAAGCCCATGAGCGGAAGCAGATATGGATCGTGGTCAGGGTGCCGGTGCCGTAGCAAAAAAAATGCCACAAAGAAAAGTAAAAACCATACTACCGGGGCGTAGAGGTGGCTCCACCTAACGCCCCCGTCAGTTGTTATTGAAAGCGCAACGCTATTAACCAGAATGAATGATGAGGCGATGGTGAATAACAGCGCCTCTCGTTTCGCCTTGGGGTCATTCGCCACTCCTGCCAAGGCGTCAAGGACCGTTTTTTTTACAATGTTCATTCGGTGATTTCTTTCAGCTCGCCCTGGCTCAAGTATGTTGCGTGTATTTTCCAATCAAAGGATAAAGATCATCTTTTACCCCTATCGGAACCTGGTTCCAGTCAACGATCAAGGCCAGCGCTTCTCGCATAGCTGAGTGTGCTTTGAATTCTCCCGCCCATTTCGCTTTGTTCAGAACAAGGTTTGATACGACGTCCTGGGCTAATTGTGCATTGGCCGATAAGGTTTTAATGACCATATCAACAGATACCGGTTCCTCTGCTTCGTGCCAAACATCGTAATCGGTCACATGGGCCATACATACATAGGCGATCTCAGCTTCAGCCGCAAGGAATGCCTCTGGACTCGTTGTCATGCCGATAATACCCATGCCCCACTGCCTGAAGAGAATGGACTCACCCTTTGTACTAAATCTTGGTCCCTCAATTGTAATAAAAGCGCCACCTTCATGGACGTTTCCCCCACAATCCCTGACTACATCGGCCAGGATGAGGCTGAGTTCAGGAGAGAAGGGATTGGATACGCCGACATGAGCAACAAGCCCTCTTCCGAAAAAGGTCGTTTCCCTTTTCCCTTTCGTAAAATCAATCAGTTGATCAGGGACGACGACATCACCAGGTGAATAATCTTCACGTAACGATCCGCATGCTGAAACACTTACAATGAATTTCACTCCCATCAACTTCAAGGCGTAGATATTAGCCCTGTATGGCACCTCACCTGGTGTTAGCTGGTGCGAGCGCCCGTGTCGTGGCAAAAACGCCACCCGGGTTTCGTGTAAAACACCGATGGTTATTTTATCAGAAGGGTTGCCAAACGGTGTGGAAATTGTTACTTCTTCGACATCCGTCAGCCCTGCCATTTTATAAACACCACTCCCACCGATCACGGCAAGTTCAATATCATACATGTCTACGACTCCTCGAGGGTCTTTGTTGGACATGGGGTTGCCTATTTGCAGCCCAACGATTGACAGGAAAAGGCAGATTCAAGCATGCCATCTGAATCACGCCGTCTATTGTTGTCGCTGGATTCTATTTAGCTCACGCTCCAGGGATTCGATTCGCCTGGCTGCCAATGTTTTCATCCGATAGAGCTGCTCCTCCTGGGTATTGGACTGGGCTTGCAGCTCCTCCAGTTTAATATCTCTTTCAACTAATGTCGCCTGTAATTTGGCAAGTTGAAGGTCGCGGATTTCGCCGGTCAAATCGGGATCCTTTGGAAAATCACCCTCGTACCCAATATATCGTTGCCTTCTGGAATCGATCAACGATGCTTTTGTCCAAGTGAGTTGATCGCGAAGTAACGTCTGGCTACTCAAGGCAGAAGCTAACTGGGTTCTTAATTGTCGGATATCGCTTTCAGCTTCTGATAGCTGGATGACGGCTTCAGATGCAGCACTTGACATCCCATCAACCGGTCCTTCTATTTCTTCTTCGGACGTATGGTCTCCATCAAGTTTCTGCTCACTGGTCTTTAGACTATTCGCCGCCTCTAAGACAGCAACATCAAAGGATTGCTCAATTTCGATCCGAGCAGCGAAGGCCGCTGCTACCTCTGATCGTAATTTTCGCCATATTTCAATACGCTCTGTATTGTCGCTCTTACCAGAGCCAGTT
>Ga0307380_10004147_pt1 | contig 19673 bp, 12 predicted proteins | sample UN3MG_FD_202239 | JGI IMG/M metagenome (GOLD analysis project Ga0307380, IMG submission 202239) | Soil microbial communities from Risofladan, Vaasa, Finland - UN-3 | ecosystem: Environmental > Terrestrial > Soil > Coastal area > Acid sulfate soil | place: Finland: Risofladan, Vaasa | collected... | reverse complement strand
GATCTGCACTGCTCCGCTGGATGTTTTCTCCGATTCCTGGTGCAGTTCGACCGACGAGAACGTCGCCCCGTGGATGCCGTCGCGGCCGGTCTTACCCCCCACCACGACCACGAGGTCGCCGGTTCGAGCCGATCCGAAGGATGCATCCCTGGGCATCAGGCCAATATTGCCGCAGTAGACCAGCGGGTTGCCGACGTATCGCTCGTCGAAGAATATCGCGCCGTTGACGGTAGGAATGCCCATGCGGTTGCCGTAATCGCGAACGCCCGCCACCACGCCCTTGAATATCCGTTTCGGGTGCAGCGTGCCCGGCGGCAGCTTCTCGAACGGATAGTCGGGCGGGCCGAAACAGAAGATGTCGGTGTTGACAATCGGCTTGGCGCCCAGGCCGGTGCCGAGCGGGTCGCGGATCACGCCGCCGATGCCCGTGCCGGCTCCGCCGTACGGATCGAGCGCCGACGGATGGTTGTGAGTTTCGACCTTGAAGCAAACGTTGTAGTTGTCATCGAATTCGATGATGCCGGCATTGTCTTCAAAAACGGAAACGCACCACGGCTTGTTCAGCTCGCGCGTGACGGCCGCGATCGTGCTTTTCAGGAGGTTGTCGATCTTCCTGCCGTTGTAGTCGATCAGCCCGCGGAAGGTCTTGTGGACGCAATGCTCCGACCACGTCTGCGCGAGCGACTCGAGTTCGACGTCGGTGGGGTTGCGGCCGGCCGCCTTGAAGTAATCGCGGATCGTGCGCATCTCGGCGAGGTTGAGCGACAGCTCGCCCTGCCGGCTGATTTCCATCATGCGCTCGTCGCCGGCGCTCAGCAGGTCCACTTCCTGCCTGCGGAACGGGTATTCCGAATCGAGGTGGACATCGGGCAGCGGGTCGGTGCCGTACAACACGTTCTCGATTATCGGGTTTGCGAGAATTTTCTCGGCGATGATCTGCTGCTGTTCGCTGCCGATCCGGCCGTGGAGCGCGTAGGCGTGGGCGGCGGTCACCGAGCCGGCTTTCAGGCCCATAGCCCTGATGCCGCGAAGCGTGCTGGCCGCAACGGGATCGGTAACCCCGGGCTTGCGCATCACGCGCATGACTGTTACGCCGTCGCCGCCTTTCAGCAGCGATTCATCGATGGCGAAGCGCTCGGTGACCGGATCGCTGAGCAGTTCGCGTGCCACGCGCCCGGCCTGCTCACTGTTCAGGTCGCCCTCGAGAACGAATATGCGGGCGGTGCGCACCTCGCTGATGCCGCCTATACCCAAGTCGCGGATATCGGCTGCAACCGAGTTGCCCAATGCGTCAACAAAGCCTTCCTTCTCGGCTACTTCCACTTGCCATCGCATGCGTATTAGTCCTTATTCGTGTCACGTCAGGCCGGAGGCGTTTCACGCCTCCCGCAGTGCTCAGTCTGGATATCTCGATGAACGTTTCCGGTTTGCTTCGGCGAGTTTGTCGAGTAATGCGGCCTCATCGCCGGTTTCTATGAGCGCCCGCAGGTCGGTCAGTTCGCGGATCAGCATGTCGATTCCGCCCGCCACCTCGGCCGCATTGCCGAGCATGATGTCGCGCCACAGTTCCGGATCGCTCGCTGCAATACGGGTGGCGTCCTTGAAGCCCGAGCCGGCGCATTGCAGGCTTGTCGCGTCTTGAATGCCCACCAGGCACGCGGCAACAGCATGCGGCACGTGGCTGGCCAGTGCTACGTAATGATCGTGTTGTTCCGGCGGCATGCTCAGCGTTCGCATGCCCACGCCATGCCACATCTCCGCCACACGCGCGGCTGCAGCAGGATCGGTGTGCCCGGTGCGGGTGAGGATGCATAGCGCGCCGTCAAACATCGACGGATCGGAATGCTCGGAGCCGCGTTTTTCGGAGCCGGCCATCGGATGCGAGCCGACAAAACGGGCGGTCTCGCCGAACATTCCATCGAGCTGCTCCACAATCTGCTTCTTGGTGCTGGCCACGTCGGTCACAATGCAGCCGGGCGCAAGGTGCGGGGCCATCTCGCGGGCTTTCTCCGCCACCAGGCTGACCGGCGTGCCGATGACCACGAGGTCCGCATCGCACACGCCCTCCTGCATCTCGAGTGTGAAATCGTCGATGCAGCCGCGCTGCTGAGCCTGAATGAGCGAAACAGCGCGATAGCCGATGCCAACGACGCGCCCGGCGAGCTTCCGTTGCCGCAAGGCGGCGCCGAGCGATCCTCCGATCAAGCCTGCGCCCACGATTGCAACTTTGTGGAAAAGCATGCTGCTCCCTGCGAAGGGCGTATGTTGCGTGCCGCAAACCGCGGTTTCGACGTGATGACCTGTGCCTTGCAGTCTACCACAACAACCGCCCGGATTCAATCGTTTTTCGCCCGCATAGCGGCAGCGTTTTTTCCGCATGATGCTGCATTTGCGCGTCGGCCGGCCTCACCTGAGCACCTGCGCCGCCACCTTCTCGGGGCGGATATCCAGCAGGCAGCGGCGATGCGTGCATTGCGGGCGAGTGCTTCCGCAGGGCCTGCAGGGGAGGTCTGCGACCATCACGCGCACGCCTGGGTTCTCCGGCGCCCACACCGCCGGATCGGTTGGCCCGAAAATCAGCGTGCAAGGAATGCCGACCGCCGCCGCAAGATGGCCGACGCCCGAGTCGTTGCCGAGGTAGGCGTCGCATCGGCTCAACACCGCCGCCAGCGTCCGCAGGGGCAGATGGCGCAGCACCGGCAGGGTTTCGCCGGTCTCGTGCTGCACCTGTGCAACGGCATCGGCGTCGGCCTCGCCCTCGATCAGCACCACGCCCCGGCCCGACGCCCGCAGTATGGCAATAGTCTTGGCAAAATCCGCCGCCGGCCAGCACTTGCCCCGGCCCCCGCTGCCGGGGTGCACCGCCACCAACGGCCTGGGGAGCGAGCCGAGCAAACCGCAGGCTTCGGCAGTTTGCTCCCCACGCACACAAACACGGGGCGGCGCATACGGCACACCTGCAAGCTGGGGCACCATTTCGAACCACGAACGCGACGCCGGCCGGCCGGCCGGAGGCTGCGCCGGCAGCTCGAGAATCTCGCCCGCGAAATCCGCCGGCACGTACGCGTTGGAAGAATTTCCGCCCCAGATGATGACAAACCCGCCGGAATTGATATAATTATGTATAGACCCGGCGACAACATCGAGGTCGGCCACCGCCGTGGCGGTGCCTTCCGCCAGCGAAGCAACACCTCCGCGCGCCGCCACGCAGATGTGCGCGCGACGATACCGCAGCCGCAGCCCGGCCACGACAGGCAGCGACAGGATGAAGTCGCCCAGTGCTCCCGGGCGTATCACAACGATATGCTCAGGCATATGCAAGGTCACCGTCAGGAGAATTCCGCACTGCCATGAATGGTGTGAAATTAAGGCTGTAAGAGGGCAGGGAACACGCTCGAAGACTCGCGCGCCCTGCCCCTACAACGGACAGACAGCCTTAGTTTCACGCCATTCCGCACTGCCATAATAGCCGCAGCGCCGCCGAAATGGAAGAATAAAGTTGATTTCCGACACCGCCTGTGTTACGCTGCATTGCGGAGCAAGGGAGACGAGAAAATGCCCGGACGCATCATAACAGCATATGCGTTGGCCGCAGCCTTGAGCCTGGCCGCAACGGCCGACATCCTTGTACTCAAGTCGGGCGGACGCATCGAGGGGAAGGTGGTGGCGGAGAGCGAAACCGCATACACGCTGCGCGTGGGTAAGTCGGAAATAGCAGTGCCACGCGATAACGTGCAGGAAGTGATCCAGCGCGACACGCCCGGTGAGCTGTATCACCAGATGCTCAGGAGGCTCGAGCCGGACGACCCCGTGGGGCATTACCAGGTGGCGCTTTTCTGCATCAGGGAGAAGATGGACAGCGAGGCGCAGGACCTGCTGCGCCGCGCACTCGAGCTGAAACCAGACTACCCGGAGGCGCTCGACGAGTTGCGGCGCGTTATCGAACCCGCAGCCGGCCGGCTGTTGGAACGCGCAGCAAAGGCGGAATCGCCCAAGGAAGCCCTCAAGCTGTACGCAAGGCTGATGGAAGAGTATCCGGAAAGCGGCCTCGCGATTGCAGCCGGGCACTCGGCGGCCCAACTGCTCGTAGAACAAGGCAGCTACACGGCCGCGATGATCCAGTACAAGGAGCTGCTCGAGCACGATCCGCACGACACGCCCGCCTTCCTCGGCGCGGTGGGCATCTGCGAGCGGATCGACCAATTCGAACGCGCGGTCGAGATTCTCGACGGCGTGCTGACTTACGAGCAGGACGAAAAAATCCGCAGCCTGTGCCTCGAGAAACGATCGGCACTCGGCGGGATAGTTGCCGCGTACAAGGCAGCCGAACAAAACCCGGATGACCCACAGCACTACGCAGAAGCGGCCCGGCGGCTACGGGAGATCGGCCGCAACGAACTCGCCGCCGAGTGGCTGGTCAGGGCGGTCGAGAAAGGCTCGCGCGACATCGACCTCGTCGAGGAAGTGGCTCGATATTACGACCAGGATTGCGACGTCCTGAAGGCGCTGAAATACTGGCGGATGGTCGAGTCGCTCGGCCCCCACCCCAACAAGCTCGCGGAGGTCGAGAAGCGGATCGAGCTGCTGAAGCTGCTGGCCATGATCCCCGAGTACATGCGCTGCACGCAAGCCCGGCGGCGACAGGAGATAATCGACGAGCTGAAGCAAGGCGGCGTGGACATCGAAACCGCCGAGAAGGTGGTGAACCGCTGGCTCGAGTTCCCCCAGCCCGAAGCCCGAGGCGTTACGACTCGCAGCGCCACGCTGCCGGACGGCACCGAATTCTCCTACGTGCTGTTTGTACCCGAAGATTATTCGCCCGACGAGCGCCGGCCGCTGGTTATCGCACTGCATGGCGCCGCAGGAACGGGCGACCGATACGTGTTTACCTGGGCCAGGCACGCCCAGCAGCAGGGCTGCCTCGTTCTCGCACCCACGATTGAAGAAGGCTCCGGCTGGAGCAGCAGCAGCGGCCGCGACATGGTCCTGCAGGCATACCGCGACGTGCGGGAGAATTTCAACATAGACACCAACCGCGTCTATATTGACGGCGTGTCGATGGGCGCGGGCGGAGCGTGGATGATCTCCCTCCACATGCCCGATATGTTCGCCGGGATGGTATCCAGGTCAGGCACGGTACACAAGCTGCTGCAGATAATGCTGCCGAACGCGAAGAACCTGCCCATCTACATAGTGCATGGCCTGAACGACCGCATTTTTCCGGTCGACAGCGTCAGGGATGCCCGCAACCAGATCGAGCGGATGGGCGGGGATGTCGTCTTCCGGCTCGACGCGAAAGCCGGCCACGGCACGTTCACCGATGAGACGCCGCGAATACTGGAGTGGATGGCGAGCAGAACCAGGGACCCCTACCCCGGCAGCGTCGCGTTCAACCTGATCGACATCAGCACCCCGCGCTGCTATTGGCTGCAGGCGGAGGTGTTGGAAGACGGCCTTTTCGATCCCACGCAGCCCTTCAAGGTGCCCACGATCCAGGGTCAATCGCTCGATCCCGAAATGCGGGAGAACTACATTCTATCCGCCGCAAAGGCAGGCACAGCCACATTCCGCGGCACAATCGAGGGCAACACCGTCAAAGTGGAAACGAAGCACGTCATCGGCTACAGCATCCTGCTCAACCGGCGGATGGTCGATTTCAACGAGCCTGTCCGGGTGATCACCAACGGCAAACAAAGCTACCTGGGCATGGCGGAACCATCCATCGAATTCCTGCTCGAGTGGGCCAGGCGGTACCGCGACCCGGAGATGATCTACACCGCCTGGCTGCGGATAGTGCCGTGACGAATGATGAATGAAGAGGGTTCACGCGGAGCGTCCGCCTGGGAAGGCGGGGCGGAGCCGCGGAGAGGGAAGAGAAGATTTGGGGTGTCTGGTCGAATGGCGTGAAGATAAGGCGTTTTCCGTCCGTTTTAGGGGCTGATGGCATTGACTTAAGCCTTCCTGGTTGCCGTTTTCTGGAAAAAGCCTCGAATCTGTCTGAAGCTCGAAATATCCAAAGTGGGGGCAGGTTTCAAACCTGTCCCGGGCAGGGCAAGCCCTGCCCCTACGGCACCCGGATCGACAGCACACGCCCGTTTCCGTCCGTGTCGGCCCGTTTCCGCCTGTGTCCGCCCGTGTTTGTCCTTGCCAGTCATTGCCTCCACGTGTTTGTCCGTGTTTGTCCGTGTCCGTCCGTGTTTGCGGCGTCGCCAGGCTCGCCCGGCATTCGCGCATGCCGCTGTTCGGCTCATCGCTGATCGCTTTCCCCTCACTGATCACTGAATTCTTCGGCCGGTTTTCCGAAACTTCGGTTGTAGACAGCCTGGCGCGTGTGTGGCGCGCCGGCACGGGTCGATTGTGTGTACCCGGCGAAACAGGGTCCTGCATATCTGTGTTAGCTGCGGAGGAAACAGCATGTCGAGATTCAAGACAGGTTTGTGGAAAGGCTTGTTGGTTGCGGTGGTTGTGCCGGTGCTGATGGTGCTTGCGATGCCCGTGCGGGCTTTGATGCTCGACAAGTCGGAGTCGTCGCCAACGCCCTCGGCCGACACGGCCCTGGTCAGCGGCAGCGTGACGGCGTTCGGCTCGGTGCCCCTGCCTGAAGTTACGGTCAAGGGCGTAGACCAGCACGGCACGATTCTGGCGATGGCAACCACCAACCCCGATGGCGAATTCATCATGCGGCTTCCGGCCGATGCGGGGCGGGTGACTGTTGTGGCCGACGGCGCCGCGCCCACGCAGACGGTTGCAAAGGGCGGCGGAGCCGTTGCGGTGAAAAGCACCGTGCCGGCAAACAAGGTGATCGGCGATACAGCGCCCGGTTGGTGGGGTGGCCTGAGCACCACAAGCAAGGCGGCTGTTATCGGTTTGCCTGTTGCGGCCGCCGGTGTAGGCTATGCAGTAAGCGACGACAGCAGCAGCACGCCGCTGGCAAGCCCCGCCGAACCGTAAAGGGTCGGCTCGAACGCAGCGGCAGGGTTTCGGCGCGGCGGCTACGACGGCCGCCGGCAGCGGAGCCGATCAGAGAAGTCTCCGGGAGGTTATCAGATGTTGTCTGGGCGCAAGTGTAGCTTGGTCATGGTTTTCGCCGCCCTTGCGGCGGCATCGGGCTGTGGTTCATCAGTCAGAACATTCACCTTCGATGAGGAAGTCAACGCCGGGCGGAATCTCGCTGCTTTGCAGCAGCTTGCCGAAAGCTTGCCGAATTCTGAATACAGGATCGGCCCCGGCGACGTCCTCGAGGTCAAGGTGTTTGGGGTAGACGGGCTGGAGGTGTCCGTCCGCGTGCCGGAATCGGGCACCTTCACTTTTCCCCTCATAGGGGAAGTTACCGCCTGGAATCACACTGCTTCGGAGGTCGAGAAGGCAATTGCCGACGCCTTGCGCGAGCAGTATATCAATGACCCGCACGTGACGGTCTTCATCGAGGAATTCAACAGCTATCGGATATCGGTCGTTGGGGAGGTGAAGCGGCCGGGCACGGTTGTGCTCAAGAAGGGGGGCGTGACGCTCATAGACGCCCTCGCCGAGGCAGGCGGCCTCAGCGAGAACGCCGCCACGACCGTCTATGTTACCAGCCGCGACGATGCCGGCAAGAGCATCGCCCGCACCGTAAGCCTGAACCGCATCCTCAAGGAGGGCGCGCTCGACGAGAACGTGCCGTTGCGGCCGGGCGATTCGGTGTATGTGCCTGAGGGCGGTTATGTTTTTGTGACGGGTTACGTGAACGAACCCGGCGCGTACCGCCTGCGCCAGGACATGACTGCCTTACAAGCCGTGAGCACCGCGGGCGATTTTCTCGACACTTCGTCTCGCCGTGTTCGCATCATCCGCAAGATAGACTCCGCCACCACGGAGGTTCACCATCTGGACCTCGCAGCGGTGGTCGAGGGCAAATCACCAGATACCTTACTCCAGAAATCGGACGTGATCGAGGCCGAGGCCAGCCTTTGGAGGGTGCCGGTGTATGGCACTCTGAACTTCATCAAGAGCGTGCTTGGCGTGGGCACGTCGATCAGGTAATTATGTTCGGGAGGGTGCAGCTTGACACTCGATAAGTCTGCCGGTGATATTACATCAGTCGATTCCACAGCAGCAGCCACAACCCTGGCCATTCAGCAGGTACGCGGCGCCCTGGGCGTAATCTGGAAGCGGCGCTGGTCTTCGTTCACATTCCTGCTGATAGTCATGACCGTGGTGTCGATCTACACCTTCGCCAAGGCGCCGGTTTACAGGGCGACTGCCCTGCTGCGCATCAACAAAGACGACGTCAAGGTGCTGTCGTTCGAAGAATTCGTGGCTTCCGATGAATCGACCGACGAGCTGATCAAGACCGAGTTGGAGGTGATCCGCAGCCGCGCCCTCGCCGAAAGGGTGGCGACAGTGCTGAATCTGTCGGCCGACGCAAGCTTTCAGAAGGAGCTTGAGCCTGGCATCGCGGGCAGGTTGGTGTCTGCCATTCGCGGCACATCCGCCGCAGACGACACCGACACCGGCGACGAGCGCCGCCGCAACGCCGTGGTGGCCAGCCTGCTGAATATGATCGAGATCACGCCTGTCCGGGGCAGCCGCCTGGTGAAGCTGAGCGTTGTTGCGCACAACTCGCCCCTTGCCGCCGAAATAGCCAACACCTGGGCCGAGCTTTACATCAAGAAGGGGATCGAGCAGAAGACGGCCACCTCGCGGATGGCTTCGCAGGAGCTGACGCAGCAGATCGACCAGCAGAAAGACTGCGTGGAGAGCGTGGAGAAGAAGCTGCACGCATACAGCCGCCGGCACGGCATCTATTCATACTACGACATGAAAAGCGACATCAATCAGCGGCTGTCGGAACTCAACAGCATGCTCACCAATGCGGAGTCGGAGCTGATCCGGAAGCGGGTTGCCTGGGCGTCGATGCAGAAAGATCCGCTGGGTGCGGAGGTAGCGATCAAGGACCCGGTGGTGCAGAAGCTTCGCGAGCACGTGGCCACGCTCGAGGGCCAGTATTCGGACCTGCTCAAGACGTTCAAGCCCGAGTATCCGGAGTGCCTGCGGCTCCGCGCCCGCATCGACCAGGTGTCGAAGGGAATCGAGCAACAGACGAAGAAATGGCTCAGCGCCGCCGAAACCGAATACGCCTCCGCGCAAGAGCAGGTGCGTTCGCTTCAGGCGCAGATAGAAACGATCCAAGCACAGGCGATGAAAATGCAGGATACGGCGGTGGACTACAAGACGCTCGAGCGCGAGCTGAAATCCAGCACCGAGCACTACCAGATGCTCCTTGCGCGCAGGAAGGAAGCGCTTTCTTCGATGCAGATCAAGGCGTCGAAGGTAAGCGTGATAGACCCGGCGAAGGCGGCAAGCTCGCCGCATTCGCCCCGGCCGGCGCTCAACCTTATGCTGGCGCTCGTGCTGGGCACAACGCTGGCTTGCGCAACCGCCCTGCTGCTGGAGTACACCGACAATTCCGTGCGCACCAGCGAAGACGTTGAACGCGACATAGGCGAGGCGCTCCTCGGAATGGTGCCGGAAATAGAGGAAGACGACGAGATAGGCTCGGAGAATCGCGATCTGATCTCGCACCTGGACGGGCATTCCACCATCTCCGAAGCATACAGGACAATCCGCACCAGCCTCGCGTTCTCGTCGCGCGACGGCGAAACGAAGAACATCGTCGTGTCGAGCGCAGTGCCCGGCGAAGGCAAGACAATCACCGCCATAAACATCGCCACCGTACTGGGCCAGGTGGGCGAACGCGTGCTGCTGATCGACGCAGACATGCGCCGCCCGAGGCTGCATCGCTCGCTGCACCTGCCCAACGAACGCGGCCTGAGCACCGTGCTTGTCGGCCGGTGCGAAATGGACGACGCGGTCATGCCCACGTGCCTGCCTAACGTCGAAATCATAGTGTCCGGCCCCACTCCGCCGAACCCGTCGGAGCTTATAAACAGCGACCGCATGACGCAACTGCTGCAGGAATGCCGCAACCGCTACGACCGCGTGATCATCGATACGCCGCCTGCAATGGCCGTAACCGACAGCCGCCTCACCGCCGCGAAGGCCGACGGACTTATCCACGTGATCCGCGCCGGCAAGACAGAAAAACGCTGCGTGAAGATGGCCAAGAAGTATTTCGACAGCTCCGGCACGAGGGTGATCGGGGCGGTCTTGAACGACGTGGCGCCACAAAGCGGCGATCGCGACCACTATTACTATTACGCGCCCTACACGAACTGACACAGCGGGCGGAAACGGGAGGAAAAAATGGCGAGAGTATCCGGCGGCACGGGCATGTGCGACATACACTGCCACATTCTGCCCGGCATCGACGACGGCCCGGCCACGCTGAGCGAGTCGGTTGAAATGTGCCGCCAGGCCGCGGCGGACGGCATCAGGACGATAATCGCCACACCGCATTACAACGGCGTCTATCAGCCCGATGCACAATGCATCGACCAGGCCGCCGGGCGCCTGAGGGAGAGCCTTGCAGCCGAGGAGATTCCAGTTGCCATCGAGCTGGGCGCCGAAGTTGCCCCGCTGGCCGATCTCGCTGAATTCATCCACCACAATCCGCACCTGACAATGGCCCGGCAGCAGAAGCACGTGCTGTTTGAGCCGCCTCACAACAGCATGCCCGAGTGGCTCACCGACATGATATTCGAGCTTCGAATACAGGGATATGGAGTGATCATAAGCCACGCCGAGCGAAATATTGAAATACAGGATAACCCCTCAATTGTGCTGCCGCTGGTGCAGTCGGGCGTTATGCTGCAACTGACGGCCGACAGCATCGTGGGCAACCTCGGCCGCGAGGCGAAGAAATGTGCGACAACGCTGCTCAAGATGAATGCCGCACATTTCATAGCAACCGACGCACACTCGCCCGACTTCAGATCGCCGCATCTCTACGACGCGCTGCAACGCGCGGCAAGGTATGCAGGCGATCGGGCGCTCGAACTCGTGTGCGACAACCCGCGAGCATTGCTCACGGGCGGCATTGTCGACGTCCCCGAGCCGCACGCTCCGCGTTCGTGGTTCGGCAGGATAGCCGCGGCACGATAGCCGGGCGCGAGCATCGCGCAACTGACTGACTGGGAACAACATCTTCGGTTGACAGGACGCATATGATGGATCAGAAGGATAACAACGCATACGCCTCCGGCGCGGCATCGGGCAAGGCATATGTCGCTCGGTCATCGATGACGGCAATGGACGCCCCCCGCAGGCACGCCTCCGCCGACCGCGCCTCCGTGCAGGTTATGGAAGGCATCATCGAGCTGATAGCCATTCTGCTGGCGGCATTCAGCCCCATCGCGTTCGGAGCCACCGAACCATGGGCCCGGCTGGCGGTTCATGCTGCGGTATGCTCAATGTGCGCCGCCTGGTGCTTCCGGGCCATCCTACGCCGCAAGCTTGCATACGCCAGAAGCCCGCTGAACCTGCTGATCGCGGCGTTTTTCATTCTCGCCTGCATCCAGCTCGTGCCGCTGCCCGGTTTCCTTGCATCCAGGCTTGCCCCCGCCGGCGTGCACGCCGCCACCGGCACGCTGCCCGGCTCCGCCGCTTCAACGGAAGCCGGCGAGCTTGCGCACTCGGCCGCCCCGGCAGCCGCACAGCCTAAGGCGGCAACGATCTCGTCCGACCGCGCCGCAAGCCGCGCTTTTCTGTACCAGATTTCCTGCTACGCCATAGCTTTCCTCGTGATCATAAACACATACCGCCGGCGGGCGCAGTTGTCGAGGCTGCTGACTGCCGTGGTTATGGTCGGCTTTGTTGTGGCTATGCTCGGCATGCTGGGCCGGGTGTCGCCAAATGGCAAGATACTGTGGCTGCGCGATCCGCCCACGGGTGCGATACCGTTCGGGCCGTTTGTCAACCGCAATCACTTCGCCGGCTACCTGGTGATGGTGGTGCCTGTTGCCTTGGGGATGATGATCGCGACCCGCAACCGCGAGAAGAAGGCTCTGCTGGGCTTCGCAGCGGCGTTCATGGCGGCCGCAGTGTTTGCATCGGCCTCGCGCGGCGGAGCGTTCAGCCTGGCGGCTGCCGCCACTGCCTTCGGCCTGATGATGATCAGCTCCAAGGCGGCCAGGAAAAACCTGCTGCCCCTGGCAATTGTGGGTTGCGTGGCTGCGGTGGGAACGATCATGATCGGCATCGGCCCGCTTCTGGCAAGAACCGGCGACTTGGTGGGCGCCGATGCGACGCGCGAATTCCGCTGGCCGCTGTGGAGGGATACGCTCCGGATGATCGGCGCGTTTCCTGTTTTCGGTGTGGGGCTTGGCTGCTTCCGCTCGGTTTTCCCGGCTTACAAGACCTTCGCAGCGCAATTGCTGTTTTCGCACGTTGAAAACGACTACCTCCACCTGATGGCCGAGATGGGCCTTGCCGGCTTCGCCGTTGGAATGGCGTTTATCGGGCTGATCCTCCGCAACGCATTCCACAGCTACCGGCACAAACGCAGCTCAAGCTCGCGCGGTCTGCTGATCGGCCTTGCGGCGGCAGTGGTCGGAATGTTGGCGCACAGCCTTGTCGATTTCAATCTCCACGTGCCCTCCAACGGGCTGCTGTTTGCCATGATCCTGGCGATGCTCGTTGTGCTGGGCAGCGTACACGTGTCGATCTCGTCGTCCCGCCACCGCGTGTCGTGGATATCCATTCCGGCCCTGCGGCTGCTTAAAGGCGAGACGGTTGCCGCGCCGGGCATGGCGGGGCCGTTCTGCCTGTCGCTCGCGGTGATGTGCCTGCTGGCGTTCTGCGTGGCCAGCAGCGCGTGCAGTTTCATGGCACGGCGCGATCTCGACGGCGTCGAGGCGCGCGCACTGGCGTTTGTCAAGGGCGAAGGCAGCCTGGATGTAGCCGACGAAATCCGCAGCGTGCAGGCTGCAATAGCCAGGGACCGCGACGACGCCCGGTGGCACTTCAAGGCGGGGCTTTTCTACCAGACGCTCGGCCAGATCAAGACGCGCCTGGTGGATGCGAACACCACCGAGGCGGGCACCGATTACCTGTACAAGCTCGCTATCAGCGAATTCTCCAAGGCGTCGGCCCTGGACTATTTCAGCAGTCATTACCGCACCTGCCTTGCAGCGGCACAGGCCGAAGCGGGCCGCAGCGATGATGCCGCCCAAACATTCCGCATAGCGATGAACCTGAATCCGACCAGTGCGTGGACACACCGCAAATGCGGCCTCGCGCTGTGGGAAACCGATATGCCGGCGGCGCAGGCTGCGCTCCGCCGGGCGCTCGATCTCGACCCGCACTACACGCTCGAGGTCCTCACCGCCGTCAGCGCCAAGTCTGAGAATCCGGCCGATCTTCGCACCGCCATCCCCGACAGCAACGAGGCCATTTTCGAATACGCTCGATACCTTTTCAACAATGGAATGGCGGCCGAGGCCGAGCACGTGCTGGTTTCGTTGCTGCCCAGGGCTGAAGACGGGCCAGACCGCCACCTCGCCGCCAAAATCCTGTTCAATCTCGGCCGCATCCGGCAAAGCAACGGAGCCGAGCAGGAAGCCGTTGCGTGTTTCCTCAAGGCTGTGTCGCTGCAACCCGATCAGCCATCATACTACGAACAGCTCGGATACGCCTGCCTTCAGCAGCAGCGATACGAAGAAGCCCGCCGCTACCTCGAGCGGCGCCTGCGGATGAATTCGGAGCGCGACGGGCGCGTTTTCCTCGCATTGGCGGAGGTATACGAGAAGGTGGGGCCGAAAGACACCGCGCACCATTACTACCGCCGCGCGCTCGAGGCGCTCCCGGAATCGTGGGACGTTTCGCGCCGCCAGGCTGAGGGCGGAATTCAAAGGACCGCCAACTGATGAGCAGCCTCGCCACAGACTCCATTTTCCATGCACCCGAGCAAGGGCCGCGCCTCGAGCCGTCCGGCCGGACGACGCCCGACGCCATGGTGCTCGGCGACAACGCACGCCAGGCTTTGCTGATAGGCATGGCCCTCGCCACCGCCGGGGCCATCGCCCTGCTGGGCAAGCACAGCCTTGTGGCGCTGCCGGCCGCCGCCGGTGCCGCGGCAATCCTTGCCAGCCCGGAACTGGGAATGTATGCCCTGCTGATGGCGCTGATGCTGCCCGTCCCGATTGCGGCGTTTGGGGTTGTGTTGTATCCGCACGATGCCGTGGCAGTCATGACTATTGCCTCCGCCATGCTCGCGGGGCTGCGTCGCAAGGACCTGATCGTTCCTCCGGCGTTGTATCTGGCGCCGGCGGCGGCTCTCCTGATGACGCTGATCGTTTCGCTCGTGAATTCCGCGGAAGTGGCCACTGGCACCGCCGAGGTGGTGCAACAGTTCTACCTGATCCTGGTGGCGCCGGCTGCATACTTCATGCTTTTCCGCGACCGACGCATCCTGAATCGAGCAAGCAGGCTGCTGATGCTTCTGGGGACCGGCCAGGCGCTTCTAGTGTGCTCGCAGTTTCTGCTGGCGAGGGCCGGCAATACGTCGCTGATCGACGTTTTTGCCTTCGGCCGCAGCACCTTCCTTAGCACGACGCGCGTTTTCGGCACCATCGGGCCGGGGGTCGGCATACTTCTTGTGATGTCGTCGTTCCTGTGGATCAGCCGCAACGATTCAGCAAGACGCAGTTCTTCACATCTGGCCGCCATGCGCTGGCCTATCGTGGTGCTTCATATTCTGGCAATGCTGGCTACGGGCACTCGTTCGACGATGGTTGTCTTCTTCGTCACGCTGATCTTCTACGCCCTGTTTGCGCGCAGGAAAGCCCTCAGCCTGAAGATCGCGGCGATTGCGGTGGCCGGCCTGATGATCTTCGTCGGCATTGTGGGTCTGAGCCGGTTTTCTGAGAGCCTTGTGCATGCCACAGACGCCCGCTACCGTTTCCCGATCGACGCGAAGGCATTGCGTGCCGTGCCCGACCATCCGCTCGTGGGCCACGGTCCGAAGGCGTCGGCTGCGTTGAGCATCTCCATCTTCGGTGCCAGGAAGGTGAGCGTCGAGAACGAATTTGTCGCGCGCCTGTACGACACCGGCGCGCTCGGCCTAGCCGCTCTGTTTGCGTTCGGGGCGGTGCCGGTGCTGGGATGCGTGCATACGCTCAAACGCAAGCAAGCCGTTCTGCCTGCGGCCGCAATTGCTGCAATCATAGTTGGCATCTACTCGGGCGGGCCTGCCGGCTGCATCTTCGAGGGATTCCTCGGCCACTGCACCATCATGCTGTATGCAATGATGCTGGCCGCAACCGACATCAGCCGCCAGGACGCGCACGCGCAGACGTCCGCCACGCAGCCTGCAGTTGCTGCGGGCGCACAGCTTCATTGATCGAGCGGAGCCTGGCTCCCACGGGCCAGTCGGGAATTGACACAAGCGGGAGAGAAAGGCCGAAACAATCAGGATGCTCACCAGATTCAGAAGCCATCTCGACAGGTTCGTTTTCACACCGTATTTCACGCCGCGCAAGCTCGCCAACCTGATACGGGCGAACATAAGCTACAAGCTGCGCAAGGAAGTGGTGAGCAGTTTCCCCTATCAGATGGTGGTTGACCCGTGCAACTCGTGCATCCTCCGCTGCCCGCTGTGCCCCACCGGAAAGCACACCGAGGGCAGAAAGAAATCGATGATGAAGTACGAGCAGTTTGCCAGCCTGCTCGACGAAGTCGGCGCGTATCTGTACGAAATATACCTGTACAACTGGGGCGAGTCGCTGCTGAACAGCGATATTTTCCGAATGATCGAGCACGCGCACAACCGCCGCATCCGCACGAAGCTCAGCAGCAGCCTCAACTACTTCAAGGAAGGCTTCGCAGACCAGCTTGTGACATCGGGGCTGGATGAACTGATCATCTCGCTCGACGGCCTCTGCCAGGAAACCTACGAGCAGTATCGCCGCGGCGGCGACTTCAACACAGTGGTTGGCGCCGTCAAGGAAATCTCAGCAGCGAAGAAGCGCCTGCACAGCAAAACGCCGACGCTCGTCTGGCAGTTCCTCGTGATGCGCCAGAACGAACACGAAGTGCGCGACGTTCCGGCGTTCGCCCGCGAGTTGGGTGTCGACGACGTCCGCATCACGCCGATCAGGACCGACACCGCGCAGGAAATCTTCGAAACCGACGAGCAGAAGATCGAGAACAGCAAACAGTGGCTGCCCGAGAAGGAATCGCTCAGCCGCTTCAGCTACAGCAGCAGGAAACGCGTTGCGGCCAAACGCGACTGCAAGTATCTGTGGAGCATGCCCGCGATCAACCCCAACGGCTCGCTATCGCCCTGCTGCGCAGTTTTCCCGGAGAAACTCGACTTCGGCAACGTGCTCGAGGAAGGCTTCCGCAACGTCTGGAACAACGAGAAATACGTGTCTGCACGGAGGGTCGTGGCGGGCAAGAAAGCCACCGTGCCGACAGTCTGCATCAACTGCGTGCGCAATGGTTTCATCTGAACCGATCTGACAAGCTCGAGCGACCTGCACCCTTATGTATCGCAAGCTATTCAAGAACTGCAGCGCCCTCACGCTTGGCCTGACCGCCGGGCGGCTGTCGGGGATGCTGAAAATCGCGGTTGCCGCGGCGTTCTTCGGCGCCGGCAATGCGATGGACAGTTTCCTCGTGGCGATGGCAGTGCCCACGCTGCTGTTCACCATCTCAGGCGATGCATTCTACGTGTCGATCGTCAGGCTCGCGTCGAACCACCGCGCGTCGGGAAGAATTTCCGACGACGGCTGGCGCGAGATATCATCGGTCTTCAACTACGCCATCCTGACGCTCTCAGCCGCTGCGGCGGCTTATTACGCTTTCGCGCCGCAGATCGTGAGCATCATCGCGCCGGGCTTCACGCCCGACAAGCTCCACCACACGGTACAGCTCGCGCGGTGCCTGGCGCCGGTCATAGTGCTGTTTCCCGCACAATGGGCTTTCATAGCGATCCTGCACGTGAACGGCAAATTTGCAATGCCGGCGCTCAAGGTGCTGGTGCCCAACGTGCTGAGCATGCTGTTTATGCTGGCGTTTGTCGACAAGCTCTGGATCGGCTCATACGCGCTGGGCATACTGGCCGGCGAGTTCGCCGTGTGCCTGGCGTGCTACCTGCTGGTCATGCGGACGGGTGCGAAATATCATTTCGTATGGAATTACCGCGCACCCGGCGTTCAGGAAAGCATCAGGCTGGGCACCCCGATCCTGCTGTGCATCGGCGTGCTGCAGATCAATAATCTCACCGACCGGATGTTTGCATCCGGGCTGGCGGCCGGCAGCATTTCGGCGCTGGGCTACGCGATGCTGCTGCTGACGTTTCCGCTGTCGATCGTTCGAACCGTGGTCGACGCCGGCTTTCCGTCTATAGCGGTGATCGCCAGGGAGCCTGGTGAGCAGGCGGGCGCCGAGTTGTTGCGGGCGGTGCGGGCCTGCTTCAAGCTGCTGGTGATCGTGGCGGTGCCGTCGGCCGTGATGCTGCTGTTGTGGCGGAAGCCTGTTATCGAAATGCTGCTGCAGCGCGGGAAGTTCGATGCAGCGTCGGGAGCTGCAACGGCTGGTGCATTGTTCTTCTATTCATTCGCTCTCGTGCCGATGGCGGCGCGGCATTTCCTGTCGCGGCTGTCGCAGTCGTTCGGAGATTCGCTCACTCCGCTGCCGTCGAACATCGTGTGCGCAGGCTCGAACATCGCCTTCAATTTCATCCTTGTTCCGATACTCGGCCACCTGGGAGTTGCGGTGTCGCTCACGCTCGCCACCACGCTGGGGGTGAGTGTCTTGTATATCCAGTTGCGCCGGAAGATACCCGTGCTGCACTCGTGCGGCATCGAAACCGAAGCTCTAAGGGTGATTGGTGCCGGCGGCGTGATGGTCGCCGCGTACGCAGCAGCCGCAAGGTCTTCCGGATCGTTCATACTCGCGGGCGCGGCAGCCGTTGCCGCGTATGGCGGCGCACTCGTGTTGTTCGGTGCCGTGCCGCTGCACCGCATTCGACAGTGCCAGGCTGCGTTCAAGGTGCCCGGCTTCGGCCGGTTGCCGGGAGCGGTACACAAGTGACCGGACGCCTGCGGCCGCAATTTCCGGTTGACTTCCGCACCACATTATTGGCGACGCTGCGTCGGATATAGCCGCCTGCTCGCGACGCTGCAAACGAGGACCGCCATGCGCTTCTGCCAAGACATCCTTCGCGTGACGCAATCGCACAAACGCTTGCCCGGCAAGCTGACGGCGGTGCTGCTGAATCCGCCCCTGTGGGCGGTGGCGTGTCATCGCCTCGCACATTTCCTGTGGCGCAACGAGATGATTCTGCTGCCCCGGCTGCTGCAGGTCTGCGGGCGGATCGCCTCGGGTGTCGACATCGATCCGTCGGCCGAAATCGCGCCAGGCCTGCTGATCGTCCACGGGCATGGCATCGTCGTGGAGGCAGGAACAGTGATCGGCCGCGATGCAACAATTTACCAGGGAGTCGGAATTGGTGAACGTTTTAGCTCAACTTCGCCCACCGGTGTTCCGATCATAGGAGATGAAAGTACTATTTACGCGGGAGCAAAGCTTCTCGGCCCGGTGAATATCGGCCATAGATGCCGCATCGGAGCCAACTCCGTGGTAACGCGGTCTTTCCCGAGCGACACCACCATTGCAGGCATCCCCGCCCGAGCCATCGGAAAGCTTGGCCCTCCATCGTCCACCGAGTATCAAGGCGACCTGACGCTGTTGCAGCCGCTTCGGCGCAAGCGTGCAGCCACCGCCGAAGCCTGCTGCTGCGTGCCGAATGATCACAGGTAGGAAAAACAATCGGAAAGCCCATCGACATTCTCCGAATACTCCACGTTACCGAAGCTCGCCAGGTAGCCGGCACTGAGCGCTCGCTTCTGATGCTGCTCGATAACGCCGGCGGAGGTTGCGAGCACACGGTGGCGATCCGCGGCAGCGGCCCGCTGGCGAACGCCCTGAACGAGCGGGCAGCCAACGTGGCTGTCTTACCGCGCATGGGCCGGGCGGGCCCGCTCGCGCTCGTCCGGTTCGCGGCGTTGCTCCGGCGCCTGCGCCCGCACGTAGTCCACATATACGGCGGACGCCTCGAGGCGCTGGCAGCCAGGGCCGCCGGCGCGTGCGTGGTCGAACGAAAGAACGTATGCCGCAACGCATATTACCGCCCGCTGCTGAATTTCCGGTGGGCCGACCGCCTGCTCAATCGAGCCGTTGACGCATCCATCGTGCCCTCGATGGCCGTTAAACAGCATTTCGTGCAACGCGGCTATCCGCCGGCCAAAATGCATGTTGTGTACAACGGCGTTGAACCGGCGCCCGAGCGCCGGCAGGAGCAGCTCGGCCTCCTCCGCACCCACCTGGGCGTGCCGCAGGATGCCTTCCTTGTTGCGTTCGCCGGCAGGCTCGTGCCCGAGAAGGGTGTCGCGTTCCTGCTCAACGCCCTGGCGAGATCGCCCGAGACGGCTTGCTGCGTGATCATGGGCGACGGCCCCATCGCGGACGATCTGCGCAGGCAGGCCGCCGGCCTCGATCTGCACCGCCGCGTGATTTTCACCGGCTACCGCGAAGACGTCCGCGACGTCTTCGCGTGCGCCGACATCGTGGCTGTGCCGTCGCTGTTCGATACGCTAGCAAATGTGGCCCTCGAGGCGATGGCCGAGGGCAAGGCGGTGATCGCCACACAAGTCGAAGGGATGCCCGAAGTGGTCGAGCACGGCGTGACGGGCTTGATAGTGCCGCCGGGCGATGCCGATGCGCTCGCA
>Ga0307380_10004142_pt1 | contig 19686 bp, 16 predicted proteins | sample UN3MG_FD_202239 | JGI IMG/M metagenome (GOLD analysis project Ga0307380, IMG submission 202239) | Soil microbial communities from Risofladan, Vaasa, Finland - UN-3 | ecosystem: Environmental > Terrestrial > Soil > Coastal area > Acid sulfate soil | place: Finland: Risofladan, Vaasa | collected... | reverse complement strand
TGAATCTGGTTATTTATATCGTTATGGTAATATTTCAGATCCTAAGTTTAAAGCTAAAGTGTGGAATTTAGAAAGAGAGTTTGCTAATAAGATAGGTTCAAAATACGCCTTAGCAGTATCTTCAGGAACTACAGCATTATTAACGGCCTTGTGGTCTTTAGGAATAGGACCAGGAGATGAAGTTATCGTACCTGGTTATACTTTCATTGCGAGCATTACATCTATTATATTCTCAAGAGCTATTCCGATTCTCGCTGAAGTGGATAAAACTTTAACTTTAGATCCTCAAGATGTAATTAAAAAAATAACCCCTAAAACAAAAGCTATAATGTTAGTTCATATGCTTGGAAATCCAGGTCATTTAAATGAAATAGTGAAGATTGCTGAAGATAATAATCTGTTATTAATTGAAGATTGTGCTCAAGCTATGGGAGCTAAATTTAGAGGCAAATCCATTGGTACATTTGGTAAAATGGGTACGTTTAGTTTGAATGTATACAAGACTATTTCTGCGGGAGATGGCGGAATGATTGTAACTGATGATGAGGATCTCTATAAACGAGCATTTGCGATTCATGATCAAGGACATTTACCATTACGGTATGGTGTAGAACAAGGTAAACGATCTGTACTTGGATTGAATTTTAGGATGAATGAACTGACTGCTGCAGTTGCCAAAGCTCAATTAAATAAATTAGATTACATTAGAAATAAATTACATGAAAATAAAACACTTTTAAAGTCTATAATATCAACAAATAAAGACATAGAATTTCGTCATGTATTAGATAAAGATGGAGACGTTGGAACTCTATTGACATTTTTCATGCCTACAGCAGAATCTGCTGAAAAACTAGCTAAAAAACTTGGAACTACTACAATTTCACATTCAGGTTGGCACGTTTATAATAATATGGAACATTTTCTACAAAAAATGACGGTAACTGATGAAGGTTGTCCCTTTACATGTCCTTATTATAACTCTGAAATTGAATATAAGAAAGGAATGCTTCCTCAAACTGATGAATTACTCAATAGAGCAATAAATATTAGTGTTGGCGTTTCTGATGCAGGACTTGGTTCTGCTTATGGAATACACATTACTAGCACTAAAGAAGAAATACAAGAAAAGGGCGAATTTCTGCTGAAAGCAATTGAAGAATCTCTTTAAAACCAGATATTCTCTTATTTGAGTTAGTAGAAAACCTTAATATATTTTAACCATTTCAATTTTTACAAAATAATTACGGTGATTAACATCAAATCTTTGCTAAGAAATAAATATCTCATCAGTGTAATTTTATCAGTTTTATTAGTATGTGTATTTTTCTTCGGATTTTTAACCCCTTTTAATGAATTTAGTTTGATCTTACTTCTTTCTATACTTTCAATTAGTTTCTTATTAATTCAAGAGTTAATCTTATTTAAATTTATTAAAATTAGATTATTGTCTCGCAAGGGGCTCAATATATTATTAATCAGTGGATTAAACCTTACTTTTGCTTATTCCATTGGATTTACAATTCCTCTGATGGAATCCATAAGTAGGAATAATTTTGGATTTGTAATGATACCGTTATTAGTACTTTTAAATTTCATTATAGTTGATAAATTTGAAAAAGAAAGTCGAGAATATAGTGATAATACTGGGAATGAACAGATTTTTAGCCGTCCTGTAATCGAATTTGAAAATAAGAAATATGTATTTTCGAATTTCTCTTTGGTATTATTTGCAATTGGAACACCACTATCAGCATATTTGATATATTTATTCTTTGATAATGAAGCGAATTATTGGCTCCATGAACTCGTGATTAAACAAACCGTATATTTTCTTAATTTATTTTTTAATATTGGAGCAACTGCAAATTATATACCAGTTGGAACATATCATTGGAATTTTGGTGTTCCTGGTCAATCTAATATATATTTTGAAACATTTTGCACTGGAGTTCAAGCAATTTGTGTATTTGCCGGGCTATTGATTTTTATTCCCCATTCAATGGATATTAGAACACGGAAGGATATAGTATGGCGTAAAACAAAATCTCTTATAATGTCCGCAGCAATATTTTACGTTGTTAATATAATACGAATGTTAATTCAGATATATCTATATTATGTTGGATATCCATGGGACAGTATTCACGTGTCTATTAGCGCAGCAAGTTCTTTTATAGCAGCAATTATAATTTTATTACTTCATAAATGGATTCCAGAATTCATCATAAGCATAATTTATATCGGAACATTAATTAGTAAGAAGTTCAAATCACCTAAGAGTGAATTATCTGAAAAAGTAGATAAAAATTAATTAATAATAATAATGAATTCTTCTAATATCCATAACTTAAAAACGAGGATGTATCATGTTAAATTTTGAAAAAGAACAATTAGTAATAGAGATTGGAGACGTTAGATTAGGTGGTCAACCAGGAGAGAATCCTCCAGTTATGATTGGTACGGTATTTTATGCTAACCATGCTGCTTTATTAGATGAGAAAACGGGAGAAATCGATAAAAATCTCGCTGAACAAGAATTGAACGAATATTCTGAGATCATAGATGAAACAAACATGCAAGGGATTATAGACGTTGTAGGAGGATACCCGGATGCTCTCGTTAAGGAATGTGAATTTATTGCCGATAAAGTTGATTTTCCTTTCTTAGTAGATGGATTAAATGATAGTTCGCGCATTCCTGCAATGGAAAGATTAAAAGAAATCGGATTATTGGATAGGGCAATCTTGAATAGCATTGACGATTCAACAACTGATGCTAATCTTGAGAGAATCAAGGAAATAGGAGTGAAATATACAGTACTATTAACCTTTGGCTCAACTTGCATTTTTCCCAGACAAAAGTTGGATTTTTTAAAAAATGTCTTGATTCCTAAGGCTCAAAAAGCAAATATTGAGAATATTATTATCGATACAGCTGTTTTAGATTTGCCTTCTATTGGAATTAATATTGAAACCGTCGGAATGATAAAAAAGGAACTAGGCTATCCTGTAGGATTTGCTCCAGCCAACGCGATTTATGGTTGGAATTTTGTGAAAAAATATGGGGAAGCCTCTCGATGTGGTGCAATTGCTGCTCAGATGGCATATTGTGTTAATGCCGGAAGTGATTTCGTACTATTTGGGCCTATAAAATTCGCAAAATGCATTATTCCTGCAGTCTCTTTAATTGCGGGCATAAATTCATACTATCGAAAAAGAATTATAAGGAAAAAAATTTCGGAAAAGACACCTTTAACAAAGATATTCTAAGAAATATATGTTAACAACAAATCTTCGGTAATTTCAAGGAATTTTGGTAATTTAAGGTTTATATTTTCTTTTTTGGATTCATCATCCATTAAAAAAAGTAAAAACATTCCAAACTGATTCACATTTACCTTTTTAAAAAGAATTACTGAATTAGCAACTTTAAATATAGTTTCATCTTGAGGAACAGTCCTATATTTAGAAAATATTTTATATAATATTGCAAATTGTGGGGCGGTGAGCTGGAAAACATTCATTAATTCTTTTGGTTTTGAAATTGCAGTAATTTTTATTGCTTTTGGAGTAAAAAATTCCGCCATGATCAACCCATCATTACTCATCAATAACGCCAAATAAATTTTTGTTTCTTTTGAGAAATTACTCAAATTGTGTTCAATTAATTTACGGTTAGGGCTGAGTTTGGCAATTCCTGAGGAAAAAGCCCTTAAGATGGAGAAGGAATCAAAAATAGTAGTAAAAAATATTTCAGGTTGTTCATCATTCGAAACATTAATTAAATTTTGAGTTATTTCTTCGATATTATCCTTGATCTTGGGTAATTGCATTACATCAGGATCTGATTTTGATAAAATATACATGATTGGAGTCTTTTGATCAAAAGTAGTTAAGACTTTTTGAATATTTTGAAGATATTCAATACTCTCTCCAAATCTTTTATTATCTTTTATATCTATAAAGTAAAATATTAAATCTGCTTCATATAGATAGATGTGAGCTTTATTAAGGTACTTTTGTCTAAGATTAACTTGACCACCTAAATCCCAAAGAAAGATTGAGGCTCCGAGAGCTTCGATAGAACGAACTTTGGCACCTAGAGTAGGTTTTACTCCAATTAATTTCGAATATTTTCTATCAACAGAAAGTAGAAAAGATGTCTTTCCAGTACCATCTAAACCAGTAAATAAAATTTTCAATTTTCTTTGTGCTGAAAATGATGTGGAAGGTGATTGTTCTATCTCCATAAGTTGTTTTAAAAGGGATTTAAAATGATGTTCTATTTCTTCTTGAGGTTTTAAATGATCCAATAGTTCTTTATCAAATTTCTGAAAAAATTCCATAATTAAATGTTTCAAACGATCCATGTTGTTATATAGAAAGCTCCTCCGATCTTCATTAATTAATAGGGAAAATGCGGTAGCTCCTGGTTGTTCAGCTTTTCCGATCTCAACGAAGTGGAAAAAAGTTAAAGAAGTGGAGTGAATATCAGGAAATGGAATAACACCGTAATGCTTAAATTCCTTTATTTCGGGATTCTCAAAAATAGATCCATCCCCTATCAAGAGAGAAAGATTTTTAATAGATATATGAGTGTAATCTCTCATCGTTAATTCGAGTAAATCTTTTTGAGTTTCACGATTTGCCTCATCTTGAGGATTCCTTCTAATTGGCTCAGGAAACATATAAATGGGTTGAGGCCCTAATTTATCATAGACTGCGAATACTAATCCATTGAATATTGAGGATTTTATTAATTCTTCCATTACCTAAAGCTTAATTATTTGTTTCATTATCAGATATATTAATAGGATTAAATTTTATACTCGATTTATATATTATGTTGAAAAAGATTGCGACTTCAATTAGAGAAAACAAAAACATAATTGAAAAAAGAAAGATTGATCCATTAATTCAATTAATTCAATCTAAATCTTATAAAAGTAGTAGAGTTTTTTCAGATATTGGTGAAGATTCAGCATCAATTCTTGATAATGAGAATTTAATCCTAATGACAACTGATCGGATAAAAACTGAATATGTTTTAAATAATCCATTTGGAGCAGGATTTAGTTCGATATTAGTGGGTATAGATGACATTTATTGTTGTGGTGGAACTCCTTTAGCTGCAAGTTTAATCGTATCTTTTAAAAACAAGCAGATTGGTGAAAAAATATTTGAAGGAGCCATGGAAGGTTCCCAAAAATTTCGTGTTCCAATAGTACGAGGGCACACCAATCCTAATAGTAATTACAATGAACTCAGTTCCACGATGATTGGTGAAATTAAAAGAAGTGATTATTTATCCGCTAAAAACGCAAAATATAATGATGATATCATATTGGCGGTAGATTTCTTGGGTAAAATACCTAATGTAAGTAAATATTATTGGAATACAGTTACTTTCAAACAATCTGAAGAGGTTTTACTTAGAAGAAGGTCCATGAACATAATTGCACAACAACATTTAGCTAATTCTGCTAAGGATATCTCTAATGCAGGAATATTTGGAACAATATTACAACTCATCAAGTATTCTAATGTTGGAGCTATAATCAACATTAATAAAATTATAATACCGCCCTTTTTAGTTAAAAATGGTTATGATTTAGAAACTTATACTAAAATGTATCTAACCACATCATATATATTGAGTGCTCCAGAAGATAAAAGCACAGAGATTCTCAAGATTTTTGATAAGCATTCCATGACTGCTTCTATTATTGGAAAAATTATTAAAGATGAGCATTTATTAAAAATAAGTGATGGAAAGGAATCACTAAATGTACTTAAATTTTAATAAAATTTGAATCAGGTTGGGAACCTCATGGCTCGTAACATACAAAATATCTTTGTACTTGCTCTATTACTCATTACTTCAATTTCTATATCATCTTTTAAATTCATGGGGTACTCAAATTATCATGTACCACAAGAAGAGCAAACAATAATACATATCTCTCAAGGTTCTCAAAATTTTACCATAGATACTTTCCTACCTTCATTAATTTGGTTTGATCCTCAACTTAAATTAAATATAAGTGTAAACCAAATTGGACAAATTCAATGCTTTTTTAGTGAATCTGCGGGACCTCAATTTTTTAGTTCTGGAAATTTTTCATTACCATTGGTCGGAAATAATATATCTCAGATCTTTTATTTGCAACTAGTTCCAATGATAACTACATTACCAGGTGTATACCAGTTTTCTCTTAATATCACGGGAGCATTTTCATACAATGAAAATTTTGAAATTGTCTATGGTTTAGGTGTCATCCCATTAGTTTCGGTTTTTTCAGTAATGATAATTATTACGATAATTATTTTAGTTAAAAAATCTAAAGGAGCTAAAGAAGGAAAAATGGAAGAAATAACAAATGCGGATGGATATGAACCTGCAGTGTCATCGATTGTAGGAAAAATTAATTGTCCAAAATGTCGTAAAGCCATCAATGAAGGGTTGACTTTTTGTCCCGAATGTGGGGAAAGAATACCAGAATTTCTTCGTTATAATGCTCCATCTGGAATATAAAATAATATAAAAAAATTTCTTATTCTATTATTATTTCAGGGATCTCAGGAATCTTTCTAGATAATTGATTTTTGGTTCGAGTCTCATATCCAAATTTTAACACGTAAAAACTTAATATAAATGGTATAATACTTAAACCACTTAAGACACCACCAAAAAGTATGTTAATGGGAAGTGTCAATAGAAATCCCCCTATAATTGGACCTAGAATCTGAGCCAAATTATCTAACATTGATGTTAAACCCATAATTTTACCCTGATTGCGAGAATCAACACTTCGGCTAGTAAAACCAATAGTTATACCGCGCGATGTTGCACCACAAAAACTTATGTAAAATAGAACAATTGCTAATTGCCATAATTCTGATACAAATCCCAACAATAAATAGGCTAATAAATAACTCCCTAAACCAAGCATTGCTGTTCTGGGATCTCCTAATTTCTTTCTAATTGGATTGAAAAAGAAAGCACGAAAAACTACCTGAAATGCTCCCATAGACGATAGAAGTAAACCAACAGTTAAAGCATCTAAATCTAATTTTAATGCTCCAAAAATACTAAAAGACGTCTGAAAAATTCCTGCTGCTAAAGCTATAAAAGAATATTGCAACAATAGAATTAGAACTCGATGATTTCTCCATATTGAAGATGAAGAATCATTTAATGTATCTATATTTGTTAGAACGGGATGTTCGATTTGTTGATTTTTTCTTTTTTCTGAATTTATTTTTAGAGGAAGTGATTCTTTTAAAAATATTGCTGTAAACGCCATTGTAAATATGGCTAAAGCACTTGCTACAATCCCAGGGCCAAAAATGCCAAATGGAGATAAAAATCCCCCCAATGCTGGACCTATTAAAAAGGCCAAAGTGAAAGTAGTTCCAATATTAGTCATTTGTTTCCCTCGCTCTTGTGGAGGAATTATATCTCCTATAACAGCTTTGGATATAGGAAATTGTCCACCAAAAATTCCATCTACTATTCTTGCAATGAATAACATGTAAATATTTGTAGAAAAAGCTAATATTATAAAGCCCGCTATAGTACCTGCTTGCGAAATTAACAATAAAGGTTTACGTCCATATTTATCACTTAACTTTCCTAGTAATGGTCCAAAAAAGATTCCAAATACTGCATTGGAGCTTAATAATAAACCGATCACTAATGGGGAACTATTAAATTCTGCCATAATGAAGGGTAAGAATGGTAAGATAATACTAAATCCAAGGATATCCACAAAAACTGCTATCCATAATGGAGTTAGACGGGGATAATCTAATTTTTTCATATTATTCAAAAATTTGGAGAAATTTTAAGCATTATCCTAATATTTTATCAAGTTTTTCTTGCTTTTTGTAGTTTTAATTCATCAAAATAAGGTAAAAAATTATAAAAAACCATCTTTATGTGAGAAAGAAATATAAGATATCTTCTAATCATTATTCAAAACTCGAATCGAACCGAGACCGTTCTAATATGAATATTAATATAGGATTAATAGGTAAAGGAAATGTTGGGACGTCTTTCCTCCGATTACTAAATGAAATAAATCTAATTCTCCTTAACACATTTGAGTTTGACATTAAGGTTTTAGGAATTTTTGAAAATGATGGTGCTATTTTAGATGAAAATGGAATAAATTTAGAAAGGTTGTTGAAATTAGGGAAAGATTTTCGGACGCATGCTAATTGGAAGTTTGGATATCGCGCATTAGAATATATTGGCAAACTAAATCTTAATATTATGATTGAAACTACTCCAACAATTCCAGAAAATGGAGAACCGGCAAAATCTCACATTTTAAAAGCTCTTAATAATAATATGGATGTTATAACATCTAACAAAGCTCCACTCTATCTTGACTATAAAAATATTAAAAAAATAGCAGAAGATAGAATGCAGCTAATCAGATACGAAGCTACAGTAGCAAGTTGCGTTCCTATATTATCTATAAAAAGAAATTTACAAGGTAATAAAATAATTGGAATAAGTGCTATATTGAATGGAACTTCAAATTATATACTCAGTAAAATGACTAATAATGGTTGTAGTTTTGAGCAGGCATTGAAAGAAGCTCAAGATCTGGGATATGCAGAATCTAATCCAGATCTTGACATTAGTGGTTACGATGCCGCTGGTAAATTAGTTATTCTCGCAAATGAACTATTAGATTATGACATGACAATAAAAGATGTAGATGTTAAAGGAATTGAGAATGTCAATAAACACGATATTGAATTAGCAAAATTAAATAATCGAGTTATCAAACAATTATCAGTTGCGAAAAATGGATATTTATTTGTAAAACCTCATCGTGTTGATAAAAATTCTTATTTTAATGTCAATGATTCTTTAAATATAATTGAATTAGAAACTAAGAATGCAGGTAAAATTGTATTATCTGGGAGGGGTGCAGGAGGTATCGAGGCTGCATCAGCAATAATGAACGATTTAATATCTATTATACAAGAAAGAAATACTCCTCAAGCAAATTGGTAATATAAATCACGATGAAATTTTATTTTAAAATTTATTATAAATTATAGACTATTAAATATCATTTATCTTTAAAGTTTAATCTAATCAATAAGAAGGAAGCTAAAAGAACACCAATATATCCCATACGAAAGGATAATTCTCGTTATTAGCCTTTATTTAAGATCTGACAGTCCATAAATCTGTTCCGGAATGAAAGTATTACATCTAGAACATTGATAAATTGGTTTTTTATCTTTAGGTGTATGAAGGATTTTCTCCATTGCATATCCACAATCTGGGCAGTAAATTGAAGAATCGTCTTGAGGGGGGGCTATAAAAAAATTTGGTTTTAATCTAAGTTTTGTTTCCATATAATGATATTATGATTTCGTGCATATAAAATTAATGTTTTCGATCATTCATCGATCAATAAGTAACATTCAACGATCAATAAGTTTAATTTGAAAATAATTAATTTATTGGACAAAAATATTCTAAACAAATAAAAAGATTCGAGAAATATTAGGAATTATAAAGAAATAAGATCTTGAAATGTCATGAGTTTTAATTTCAAAGATAAATTTAGGGGGACTATATCCATCATTGGAGCAAGTGAAATTGATGAAAAAACAAGACAAATCGCTATCGAATTAGGACGTTTACTTGCTCGAAATAATTATGCGGTGTCATGTGGAGGTCTTTCAGGTGTAATGGAAGCCGTTTGTCAAGGAGCAAAAGAAGAGGGAGGTCTGACAATTGGACTCATCCCATTTAAAGACAAAAATAGAGCAAATGAATATGTAGACATTGTTATTCCTGTTCCATTTTCTCAAGCGCGTAATGTTGTAGTTGTTTTGAGTGGAGATGTGTGCGTGGCAGTTGCTGGCAAGGCAGGAACATTATCAGAGATTTGCTTTGCTTGGATCTACGAAAAACCGATAATAGGTCTTACTTGTGTGGAAGGTTGGTCATCAAAAATGGCGGGACAACAACTAGATGATAGAAGAACGGATAAAATTCACGGTGCTGATACCCCTCAAGCGGTTATAGATAAATTGAATGAGATATTTGCACAAAATAAATTTAATCCTATAAAAAATATTTAATTACCTAATTATGTTATATTCTACAAATAAACGTTCTCCTAATGTAAGCTTTAGAGAAGCAGTTTTGAAAGGGCAAGCTTCAGATAAAGGACTGTACATGTTTGATAAGATACCGGTCATTTCTCAAGATGAGATTTTCGAATTTAAGTCATTAAATCTTAAAGAAATTGCATTTCAAATTCTTTGCCCGTTTTTAGAAGAAGATTTTCAAGAAAAAATCTTAGAAAACATTATTAATAAAGCACTTAACTTTCCAATTCCCATAAACCTAATAACGGATAATAATTATATTTGCTATTTAGATAAGGGTCCAACGTGTAGTTTTAAAGACGTGGGAGCCAGAATGTTAGCAAGCTTCATGGAACATTTTCTTATCGAAGAGGATATCAATATTATGATTTTAACAGCGACCTCTGGAGATACTGGTGGAGCTGTAGCTCAAGCGTTTTATAAAAAACAAAATGTTGATGTAGTAATTCTCTATCCAAAAAATGAGGTTAGTACCTTACAACGCAAACAAATGACAACTTTAGGAGGAAATATTACTGCGATTGCGATCAATGGGAAATTTGATGATTGCCAAAGATATGCAAAAAGCGCATTTTCTGATTCCGATTTATCTCAATTAAATCTTACTTCTGCCAATTCAATTAATATCGGTCGATTATTACCACAAGCTATATATTATTTTAAAAGTTATTCTGATATCATCGAATATAAAAACGAGGAGGTAATTTTTTCAGTACCCTCTGGTAATTTCGGGAACCTCACGGGAGGGCTAATCGCAAAGAGAATGGGTTTACCAGTAAAGAGATTTATTTCCGCAGTGAATGAAAATGATGAATTTCCAACATTTTTAGCCAAAGGATATTATAAAAAAGTCCAACCTTCCAGGGTATGTATTTCAAATGCAATGAATGTTGGTCATCCTTCAAACCTAGCTCGTTTAATTGATCTATATAATGGGCATATGGATGAAGAAGGAAAATTAAGGAAAAATCCAGACATTGATAAGATTAGAAATGAAATTATATCCTATTCAATAACTGATGAAATTACTAAAAAGACTATTATTGATTTTAATACTAATTTTGATATTTTGATTGATCCACACGGAGCTGTTGGATGGGCGGCCTTATTGAGATATCAGAATGAATTTCCAACAGAAAAAGCTATTAAATCAATTAATTTTGAAACAGCTGATCCAGCTAAATTCCCCGAACAAATCATCAAATTAACGCATAAACATCCAAAAGTACCCAACTCATTGGAAATTATTCAACAAAAAATAGAAACCAGAAATTCATTAGAAATAGGCAATTATCACGATTTCAAGACCTACTTACAAAAGAATTTTTAAAAGAATTTATCTTTAATATACTTAAGAATATATTAGATAATTTCTTTGATTTAATTTAGGTGAAATTATTTTTGGAAATTCAATACTTATCAAAAGCAAAGCAGCCAAAAAAAGAAGATAAAGAAGAACCGCATAAAATTCTCTTTACTGGTTTAGATACAGCCGGTAAGAGTACAATCATACTCGCAATTCAAAGAGAATTCTCAAAAATTGCATTACTTAAACCTACTCGCGGTGCTCAACGTAGAATTTTTGAGTTTTTAGGAAAAGATATAGCAGAATGGGATTTAGGAGGTCAAATCTCATACAGAATTTCTTATCTTAAAAATCCGGACAAATATTTTGATGGCACGGAAATTTTAATTTACGTTGTTGACATACAAAATCAATCAAGGATTCCCGAAGCATTAAGCTATTTAACAGATGTTGTAGGGCAATTAAAAAATCTTGAAATTGAACCACCTATATACGTCTTTTTCCATAAATGTGATCCTGCTCTTTTGAGGAATGCCATTAATGAAATGCAAACGATGAGGGTTGAATTAAAAGAGAAAATCAAGAATGCAGCTAATTATAAACAACTCTTCTTCTATGAGACGTCAATTTATAATCTTCCAAGTATAATTAAAGCAATGTCCGAAATATTGCTAAATTTATATCCTAAATCTGAACTAATTGAGAAAACAATTAATGAATTTGCGAAAAAAGTAGATTCTGAAGGAGTAGTCATGATAGATGATAATTCTTTGATTATTGGAAGTTTTTATAAGAATGAAGAAATCAAAAATCTATTATCTGCGTCCACTCCCTATTTTCTCACATTAAACGATAGTTTCCAATTTACTCAAGTTTTACCTGGAAGAGAACAAGAAGAAAATAAGATGATTGTTCAAAGATTTGGAAAAAACTTTGTATTCAAGCAATTAAAGTTAAAGGAAGATAGTCCACCTTATTATTTATTAATGCTAAAACAAGATCCTACTTTAAATGAGGAGGATTTTGATACGTTTGCTAATCTTCTCAAAGAAATTTTAAAGAATTAATTATATAGTATACCCTATTATCTCCTTTCTTATTTTTAAATTTATTATTTTATTAAGTAAAAAGATCATCTAGAACTATTCTTTTTCTTATTAATTAAAATTAATAAATCAAGAGTTTTATTATTATTATACTAAAAAACATGTATTTCAATACTAATTCATCTTAGAGAAGTAAAAAAAATAAAGAGAGATCTCATTGATTATTTGTTCAAATTGTGGGGCCACGAACAATGAAGCCAAAGGCCATATATGCCGTAAATGTGGGGCCTTGTTACCTGTGATAACAAAACCTCCTCGTGTAAAAATTGAAACTAAAAAGCAACCAGTAAAAAAGGTTAAACAAACTGCATCTAAACCTCAAGGTAAACCTCAAGAAAAATCCATAAACCAACCAAAATCACTTGAGCTTCAAGAAATACCTAAAGTGAAGGCATTACCAAGTATTGAAGATAAAGTCGAAGAAAATACAAACGAAACTGAATCAGAAGAGTTTTTTGATGATTTTAATGATTTTAATGAAGAAGACGAAGAAGAGGAGGTTGAAAGAGGAACATTAAAAGAAATTACTCCTGGTCCATTCAAAGGTTCAATTATTGCACAAAAAAATGTCTATGGTTCTTTTGTTGGGGGAAAAATAAAATCAACTATAGAAAAACCTTCAATAGAAACAACTAAATCGGATGAAGTTGTTCAAAGTAATGATTCTTTGATTCGTCAAAAACAATTAGAGCAAGATATGTCTAAAGTTTTGAAATTCCTTTCTGAAAAAATCACTGTTAAAGGATTACCAAGTGGTAAAGAAGAAAAAAAGAGGGATGACAAAAAAGAAAAAGAATCGATACCACCAGCGAGCATGAACGAAATTCTAAGAAATCTCTTAAAAATTGATTTAAATATTGAAGCATCAGCAATTATCAAATCAGAAGGCACAATTCTTGCATCCGCAATCTCATCTCGCATATCTGATACACTTTTTGGCGTAATTGGTCAAAATTTATCAATGATTGGAAAAGATATTATAGGAGGATTAAATGCAGGTAAATTACTGAATATTTCTGTTAGAGGCAGTGAAGGTGTATTAGATTTAGCCCCTATTTCTCAAGATATGCTTTTAATTCTATTTTCTAACCCCCGAATAAAAAGTGGTATTATTTATTTTGCCGCTAGCATTGTAAAGAAACAAGTAAAACAATATTTGGGATTAAACGATTAATGAATAAAAGTCTGATAATTGTTTTTGAATGAATAATTTATTAATTTTAATTGTTTTGAAATATGACATGTTAGTTGTTAATTCTTGTAAGAACGAATTAAATTGATAAATAGAAACCAGAGGTACGTTATTTTCATTAAATTTAATGTGATTTTGTTCAAGACTTACCATTACAGGAACTAAAACAAATGGAAGCCTTCTTTCAATATTTTCTGAAATTCCTAAAATATTTTGAACCATGCCAGAAAAAATTTCTGGGTTTACCTGCAATGCAAGTGCTCTTTGATACTGATGATTTGCAGCTTTATTCATGGCACTATAAGAATCTTTATTCACCCACTGTTTTGCATCGATTAATAAAATATGATGTTTAGATATTCCAACTACGTCAATTTCATATCTCTTTTGACTAGTTTTTGATTTATAATTTGACCGATCAGAAAATCTAAAGTTCTTAATAGTTTTATAATTATTCCTTTTAAGAATTTCCTCGACTAAAGCTTCAAATCCATTAAAATCAACCAATATTGACAATTTTCCAATATCTTCTTCTAAAATTTGAATGCTTTCAACAATAAAAATGATTTTATTAATTACTATGTAGTTTTTATAGTTTCCTTTTTGAATACAAATGGATTCAAAATTACTTAAATAACCTCTAATCTCAGATTCATCATTACCTTTAAAAAAATTTACCTCTGAAAATCCAACCCATATTTTCGTTACTTTCGTGTCCGTTTCTTTCAAAATTTTATATATTTCTGAAAAGAAGTGTTTTACAGTCTTTACTGATAACGACAGTTTCATAGTATTTATTCTATCATAATCATAAAATAAGAAAGGGAGGGTAATAATTAAATGAAAAATAGAGGAAATCTACAATTTCTCAATTCAGTAAAAACTATTCTAAATACCAACCATATTCTAAATACTAACTAGTTCATTAATAATTTTCTTTTTTAATGTAGATAAATATAATACTTCAGAAATAAATGAATTAAACAGAAAAATTCAAAAATGAATCTTCTACCAAAAGTATTCAAGAAGGGGGATGTCGATACATTTGAACCTTCTAAAATAATGGACAGTATTATTCAAGAAACAAGTATGGATGAAGAAAATGCTAGAAAAATCACTGAGCTTGTTGTTAGAAGAATCATTAGTTCTAACATGAAATTTTTATCTGGACCTCATATCAGAGAAATTGTTTGTTCAATACTTTCAGAAAATCAATACGAGCAAGAAAGGAAATTGTATACTCGTATCGGGATGCCTTTAATGGATTATGAAAAAATCCTTGAAGTCAGTCAAAAAGATTCTTCAAAAAATATAATTAATCCAGAAAAGATCCATCATTGGGCTGCTAATCAACTAGCAGAAGAGTATACACTTCTCCGAATTCTTAATGACGAAGAATCAAAAGCACACTTGTTTGGTGATTTATACATTCACCAGCTCAAATATTTCGATTTACGACCTTATAATCAGTATTGGGATCCTCGTTTAGTTTTAGAACATGGATTACCTCCAATTAAAAATTATAATTATGCTTGTAAGTCAAAACCTGCTAAAAATTTAAAAGAAGCAGTTGATCATCTCGCTAATTGGATAGGAATGGTACAGACAGAATTCAGTGGTAATCAAGGACTTGAATTAATCACAGTATTTCTGGCCCCCTATATTCAAGGATTAAATGATAAAGAAATAAAAGAAATAATGAAAAGATTCATTTTCAGTATAAACTATTTGTCGACTTCTTCAGGGAAAAATTATTTAAAATCCTCTCTTTCGTGCTCAACTGGAATTTTACCCCCGTTGTTAAACGTACCTGCGATTGGTCCAAGTGGAATTAAAATAGGTCATTATGATTCATATAAAAAAGAATGTACAAAATTATTTGATATAATAACACAAATTTACACTGAAGGTGATGATAATAATTGTAATTTCCCTTATCCTGAACATCTAATTTATTATAACGGAGAATGGTTAATCAGCTTCAAAGAACAGTATGAAGCAATCTGTAAAGAAGTATTAAAAAATCAAACTCCGTGTTTTATTAATATAGATCGGCACAAAATACTTAATAAAATGATTCAAACGTCACCAAATTCTTATCTCAATCATGGAGTTCTTCAAAAGATATCACTAAATTTACCTCGATACGCTTTTCTCACTCAAGACGAAACTAAATTTATAGAATTACTAAAAACTAATTTAGAGATATGTTTTAAAATTTTAGATAAGAAGCATGCAATTATAGAACAAAGATTAAGAACAGGTCATCTACCATTATGTAGTGGTTATTTAGATAATCATCAATTATTTGATCTTGATAACCAACAATTATGTATTGGGTTTATTGGATTAAATGAAGCTGTTAAAATCTTGACGAATTTTGAATTACATGAAACTAACGCTGCATTACTATTAGGGGAAAAAATAGTGAAAAAAATATATGATTATTGTGAAGAACGCTCTAAAAATGAAGGAAAACAATATTCATTAATTAACGCTTCATCTAAAGGAGCAATTCAGCGATTTTTACGTTTGGATTCAAAACACTTTCCCAAATTAGCACTACAAAATTATCAAAAATCTTCCCATTTTCGAGCAATAGATAATCTTGAACTAAATGACAAGATTAAAAAACAAGGTGAGTTTCATCCATGGATTTTAAATGATGCACGAGTGGAAATTTCGTTGAAGAATCATGCCGAAAATCTACAAAGTCAAAAAGATTTAATGAGAATTTTAAATTATAGCTCTACAAACACTGAAATTTTGAGTTTAAAATATCTCCCTTGAATATTAATATTTTGTAACCTATTTCAAAATACTCTCAAGAATTTAAGCTTACCAAATATTTAAAAATAGGTTCTGCTTTGATATATTAGAATAACACATACTTTTATATCATTTATGAGAGAATCGTTAGATAATTTACAACGAGTTTTAAGAATACTTTCTAATCACTGTATCTTAATAACACTCATCTCTGAGAATTATTCCAAGGTAATAATATGATCGACCAAATCGACCAAAAACCGGAAATTATTAAGGCTGTCGTATTCAGTATTTTTGATGATGACGGTCCAACGCCAAAAATCTATTTTCCACGAGACATGGAAGAATCAGCTCGATTGCTTATTGCCATGAAGACAATATCAATTTTAATGGGAGATGCAATTTACCAAAATGGCTCATCTAACGATGGAATAAGCTATTTTGGGATATTACCTTTCCCAGATCTGAAATTAAATGGTCTAACATACTTTTTTTTAATACCTGATTCTCAAGCACGTGGTAATGCGAAAGCTTCGACAATAACAATATTAATTGATGAGTCTAATAGAGTATTCTTTTATGAAAATATGAAATATCTCCGAATTATAATTGATAAAGCCGCTTCTAAAGTTCAAGTAACTAAAGACTTTGCCGAAATTGAGAAAATTATAGAAAGTTTAAAGGAAGAACTTATAGAATTTGCGGAAGAATTAAAAGATCCATTATCAATTAAACGCCAACTAAAGATATTATTTACTGGAATTGACGGTGCAGGAAAAACTAGTTTCCTATTGGGAGTTCAAAAGAGATATTCGGAAATTATTAAAGTTTTACCAACTAAAGGTGTTTCTCGATCAAACGAACAAATATTTGAGCAGCAAAACTCACAGATTTCAATATGGGATTTGGGTGGTCAGAAAACTTATAGAGACAAATTTATCGAAGAAAGTAAATTTTATTTATATAATATTGATCTAATGTTTTATTTTATTGATATACAAGATGAAGAAAGAATAGAGGAATCCCTAAAATTATATAAAGACATAATTTATAATTTAAAGGAGTTAAGTGAGTTCCCTTCAATAATTATTTGCTTAAATAAACATGATCCTGACTTGAAAGATACAAAACCCATGAAAAAACGAATAAAAACTGTAACTATCGGTATAGAAAAACAATCTGAGGGTTTTTTCTTTAAGGTATTCAACACATCCATTTTTGATCACTGGTCTTTGATTTCAGCATATAGCTTTGGTCTTAGTCAATTAAGTCCAAATCGTGAATTATTCATAAACCAATTAAAACAGTTTGCTGTTTTAACAAATTCAGATGCAATTTTGCTACTAAATGACAATGGCATAATATTATCCAGTTATTCAAATTCTGAAATTTCTGAAACAGTTTTTGAAATATCTGCTCCACATTATCAAACATTATATAAAACGTTTAAAGAGTTTAAGTTGTTAAAAAAAGACTATCTCATATCATCTGGAATTACTGATGATTCAAAAAGTGTGATTTTTAAAAGGATAATCGTCGATCAATATAATCTTTATCTCCTATTATATGTAGAAAAAGAAATTGGTTTAAAAAAAGTTGAAAAAAATTTATCTGATTTTGTTAAAAATATAAAAGACTTGATTAAAACCTATATTTGATTTACCTTTTATTAAGAATTAGAAAAAAAATAAAAACTTAATATGTCCATTTAACTCGCTTTTTTCTTCTTTTTGATGCTATTATAAGAGTTACTATAATAATTACACCTGCCACAGAACTTATAATAATCACCCAAATCAATACATAATCAGGAAGTAGATTAGTATTAAGTACGGTAACTTTAAGTGAATAACGATAACTTTTATCCGAAAGTTCTTGATAAACAATACAAGGATGGGGGAATTCACTTTCATCATATGTTATTTTAGGAATGGAAAACCAAGCTCCAACATTTAAATTTATTCGTAAATAATCAACTTTATTGGTATAATCTCCATCTGAGTTCCAAGTAGGATCACAAGCTATCCAACCTATATTTGGGACATAATATTCCACCCATGCGTGTCCTAAAAAGGTACTAACTTCTTGATCATTTAGATAATAATTCCATTGCTGGCCAACATATGGTCTCAATGATGAATCTGTAGATATTACAAATCCCGTAACTTTTCTCGCGGGAATACCTTGACATCTAAGAAGAGTTATCATTAAACTGGAATATTCACTGCAATCTCCTCGCGAATTATTAAGTGCCCAAGAAGCGCCCATTTCTTGAGCAGGAAGTGTATCATCATAGGTTAAATAATCTGAAACCCAATTACATATTTTCGTGGCTTTTGTGATAGGATTATCTCCAAGATTAACAATACTAAATGAAGTTGCATTTATATTTGGGTCATCTTTCTCGTAATATGTTTCTGAGTTATTACAGTATAAATCAAACATCTCATCTGATGTATCATATACACCAATTTCACTCATATTTGCATTCGTAAATGAAATTTCGTTTAATTTTAAATGATATTTCTGACTTAAGGTAATTGATTCAGTTGGTGCTAAAGTATTATTAAAAATGTCATAGGTATTGTTAAATCGATCTTGTAAAGTATAAGGAATATCACTTGCACCGGTTATTTTACTAAATACTAATTCACTCTCTTGATATGGTGGAACAAATTGAGTTAAACTTTCAGTAGGTTGCCGATCATCGAATCGAGAAAATTGAAACCAATATTGACCATTTTCTCCTGGACCCCCAAATGAATTATGTGTCAAAGTGAAGTTAACTTCTACTTCATAAGTCACGCTTTGAACTATTTCATAATTAGATACTCCATCAACAGTAGATAATTTAATACTGCTATTATTTAGCAATTTTCCATTATAATCTTGATAGAAAAATGGAAGAAACACTGATATCATTAGCAATGTTAATAGAAAGAAAGATTTTTTCGAATTTTTCATCGTTACGATAGATAAATTATTTTATAAATGTTATACAAATTGATATTTTTATCTTTATTCATTATCCAATATAACTTGACTCGATTTTTTGATATTAATGTTTTTCTTTTTTGTCATTTTATCAATAGAAAACATTCTTAAGGGCATAGTCTTATTATTTTGGTAAGATTTGAAATTTTTCTACATAAGACTTTGATC
>Ga0307380_10004141_pt1 | contig 19692 bp, 37 predicted proteins | sample UN3MG_FD_202239 | JGI IMG/M metagenome (GOLD analysis project Ga0307380, IMG submission 202239) | Soil microbial communities from Risofladan, Vaasa, Finland - UN-3 | ecosystem: Environmental > Terrestrial > Soil > Coastal area > Acid sulfate soil | place: Finland: Risofladan, Vaasa | collected... | reverse complement strand
GACGGGTGACTGATATTAATCGCCAAACAATCATGAAACTTAAAACTCAGGATAACCCAATTAAAGATAGGGAAAGTGTAGAAAGAGAAGCTGAGGAGATACTAAAAGAGCTCGGATTTGCGGGGGTTATACCTGAACCTCAAGCAATGATATTTATGAAACATAGGTTTTGGTATCAAATAAAATCTATATTTATAAAACCCAACCCATGGAAAAGAGTTTGGGTTGAAGAACTTAATGAATGGTGTGAGAGTAGGCCTATATTTTATATACCCACTTGGCGAGAATTATTTGAACGAAAAATACACTATAAATGGCGGAGGTTTAAATCTACAATATATCAATTCTTTTTTGTGATACCCGACAAAAGATTCCTTGAGGAGATAAGGTGAAACGCTTTAGATTAGGCATACTGTTAGCATTACTGGCGGCATTCTTACTGATTGCCATACCGGTCTATGCTGACACGCTTGACCCTGATTCCACGCCGATAGTCGAGGAAATCAATATCTACCGCAATTCAATAGAACCGGGCGATATGGCAATATTCATCTATGCCAATATCCCTTATGCCACGATTCCCAGTACCCCGGTAACCCAGACATTTATCTGGCGGCTTATTGACACTGACAATATAACAGAGTTCGGCAGCACAGTGGGATATGCTTATAATGATGATGGCTACGGCTATAATGTCTACTCCCTTTACTTTACGGCTGATAATGTTACTAACCTGGGGATAGGAGGAAACTTAAATTATACGATACGCCTATCGGGGAATCCAGCAGTCTTTGATACACCCCCTGTTTACAACTTCACCATCAATGCAGGCGACTACTCCACATTAACCACGCAGGCTGATATTCAAGCAGAGATAGCAGCACGGATACTTACCCTTGCCGCTGACCTTGATAACAAGTGGGGGCTTGCTACCGTTTATTCATTATTAACTCAGAATGAGACAGCCACGGTACTCAGTATTTATGGCGAGGCTTTCTTCCGGGGTGCTATTCATGGTTTACAGTTAATGGCACCGACAGTCTTTAGCGTAGTGATCCGTGCAATAGATATAGAGGATAGAGAGTGGGACCCCGAATACGCCGAGAATGTTACCTCCCAATATTCGGGTACCTGGATAGAGACAGCAAAGGAGGCGGGTAAGGCATTATTCGGTACTACCTATGACCTGCTTTCAATTATTCTGCTGCTGGGTATGTGTGGTGGCTTGATGATTGGCAATGTGATGCTTACCGGTGACCACTGGAATGGGCTGGTGGATGTTTCTTTGCTGGGTATTATCGGAGCAAGGCTTGGTATGTATGATCTCGCATTTCTGATACTCATAGCCGCCCTATGCTGGATGTATATCTCGGCAAAAATATGGTTTGGGATAATAAAATGATGAAGAAAGTTATATACACAATAATATGCACCCTGCTTTTAGTGCTTCTGGCAAGCCCGATTGCTATCCTGGCTTCAAACATTTCAGGGGCACAATATTGGGCACAAATACTTGTATCTAATAATAGCACGGCCACAACCAATGTAGCCACGACAGCCAATATTAGCACGGAGAATTTAATAACTGGCAATTACCTGAATGCAACTGCCAACAACACCGTGATGCGTAATTCCAGTGGTGCCGATGTGCCATTTATGCCCGGCTATACCCCCAACAATTACCCCTGGGCAATGTGGGTGCCGAGTATAGGGGCAAATTCATACCTCAATTACATTCTCTACACAGCGGAGAGTTACGGCGGAGAACTATGCTACTTCCCGGCTGCTGGTGGCATGACCACGGTTGATAATGCCACCCTTGAGCTAGGGAATAGCTTTGCTATTGAGCAAAAGGGCTGGGTTGATACTACGGCTGGTGATGATAAGAATTTGGTTCACACAGAAGGAGATGTTTTTGCAGTCTATGTAAGCGATACGACAACGGGCAATATAACGGCAAGTATCGGCCCGAGAGATATAGTCTATGCAAGCCCAACGGGGTTTACTGAGGGTGAATGGACGGATGAGAATAAAGCCCGAGATAGCGACAATACTACCTTTGCCTATGATTCTCCTGGTGCTGGGGTTTGGACGCCTTATTTGGAATTGACTTATCCGCTAAACGGTGTAGGCGGAGCACAAGTTAAGATGGGTAATCTCACTGGCGCTGCCGATTTAGAAGTGGATATATGGGACGGCACCGATTGGCAGAATGCGATTACCCAAACTATCCCGGGCAATGGCACATATTCAGGTAACATTCCGCCAGTGCTTTCAGCCAAGTTGCGAATAAGACTTAAACCAGTTAATGCTGATGCGGTCAGGGTACATGAAGTATGGTATCAGAAAAGGGCGGTAGCCTCCATCTCTGCTACTGACATTGATAGTGCCGATATGCCAGTGGTTGCCCGAAACAATACTCTGCAAGATGTTTTTGACAGTTATGATACTACGATGATGATAAATGCTGCTCCATTATGGCACGCCCAAACCTTTACGCCAACCGAATCTTTTTACATCGGGGCTGTTAAATTAAGAGGAAACAAGGTGCTTAATCCTGGTGACATGACTATAAGTATTAAAAATACTTTAAGCGGGCTACCATCTGGTGGGGACTTGGTATCAGCTACAATATTGGAAGCAGACTTGCCCAGTGTTGCGAATTATATCTCCGCAAACCTGACAAGTGTGGTTAAATTAACTTCAGGCACTAAATACGCTATAGTTTGGCGACTCTCTACTCCCAATGCCGCAAACTATTGGAACTCAAGTGTTCATACAGCAGGTACATATACAGGTGGGAATACATTACTTTCGTCTAATGGAGGCACATCTTGGAATACAGACTATATTGCTCGTGACTTTCGTTTTGCTACCTACACAGGGTTTGAAATTGTAATTAATGGAGATTCAAAGGTCGGAGATGTAGTTGCCCCTAGTGTACCTGACAATAATGATGATTGGGCATTCCTGCAAAACAATGTCATGCCCTATATGGAATACCATAAAATCAGCATCAATGGCATACTTCAGCAGCATATCATCTGGGAATACGGCGCCACATTCAGCGACCAGTCCAGCAAGGGGAATATTGCCACGCCTACATTCAGGTCGGCAAGCTCTGCCCCCGATGTAAGTGCTAATATGACTGCCTTTCTGCCAATAGCCGAGGCAAAAGCACCTGATTATGTATTAGGGGCAGCACCAGACTTTATTGATGCCGATGCGCTAACGGGCAATGTAACGGCTACATTCACCACCACACCACCGGTCGGCGGGTTCCCACTGGCAGGAGTTATTTCAGCTATCGCTAGTGCTACCGGGGCCCCCGCGCAGTTGCCGTTATTGATTGTAGCTGGCTTTATCATCCTGGCAGCCAGCCTTTGCATGAGTGCAATAATGCGGAAGCATGGCTCAGGTACTTTAGTTGTGAAGATTGTCGCGATAGTCGCATTCCTCGGCATATTTATCGCCCTAAAGAACTTCGGAATAGACTTCTGGATGCTCGTAGTATTCCTGATAATAAGCATAGCCCTTACGATGGGCTCACGTCAGCCTGGGTGGAGTTAGATATGCACAATTTAATAGGGTTTCTCGCTTCTGGTTTTGTCGGTATGACATTACTTAACCGCATACTAGAGGGGGCATTCATCTCCTCAAGCGATGTTGAGATTATAAACACCTTGACGATTACGCATTCTCAGAATATATTTGGCTTATTCTCAATGCCAGTATTAAATATGGACTTTTTCTATGTGGGGATACCTCGCCTAATAAAGTGGGATTACTCATTCTTTGGTGGCAATGCCGCTATATTCCAATATTTCCTTTACAGCTTTACTTTTGTCGTGGCGTTTATGCTTTTTATGATTATCATCGGGGTGGTAAGTAACTTCCTCAGCCGGCGTTAAGGTTTCTTAAGTATTACCACTACGGCTATCATTCCAATCACCCCAGGTGCCCACCATAAAAACCAAGGCGCAACCAACACTCCCTCAGCAGCCCCAGGGTAGTTAGTAAGGTTGGAAGTGGCAGCCATCGTGTTATTGGCGGTAGAAGCAACGTCAGTTAGCACCGGAGTTACCACTAACATCAAAAGATAAATGATAATCACGACAACTATAACTACAATTACTGCTCCGATTTTACTCATTTATTTTGCCTCCTTCTTTTGTTTTATAATCAGCACGATAAACCACACACCAACCAACCCAGGTATGGGGTATAGAAACCAAGGCGTACCCAAATCCCTCCCTTGAGTGCAGGTGGTACAGGAATATAACTCCTCAGCAAACATCGGCAAACCTACCAGTAGAAATAGGTAAATAAGCACCTCCCCTAACAGCACCAACAGTATTGCCCACTTTTTATTCATTTACTTTGCCCTCCTTTTTAACTCTATTTTCCCAAAAATTACCTCATTAAGAACTACATCACCCTCGACAAACTTAAACTTGTTTCCCCTCATTTCCCAAAATCCATGTAGTATGAATATCCTTGAACCAATCACTTCGCCATGCTGCTCAAAATCACTAGCTAGTATAAGCCCCCCGGTGTTCTCGATATAGAACGAGTGGGTCGCCTCATCCTGATCTGGCATATCAGGCATACCATTATCTGGCTTGTCTATGAAGTTATAATAAACACAAGGTCCTATCACCACCGCCAGGACCGCTACTATTGCAATTAAAATTATCACCTTAATTATTTTTGATAACATACCTATTTCCCTTCTATTATTTCCTCAACGATTATGCCACCGCAATTAGGACACTTCATTTAAACTATCCTCTTTTTCTTTAAATAATTCCCCGCGACTAGCCAGATATAACGAAGGGATTACCAGCGATAAACATATACACAAAAACAAGACAAATCCAAAATGACTATGCCTGAAGTTGGACTCTATCTCTAAAAATAACAAAGCTATAGCTAAATTGCTAAACATATTCATTATTAAGCCAAAGATAAATATAATTTTCATTGCGCCCATCTACCTTTTTATTCAATAAATATTGCAGGAATCAACGTACAGAGAACCGCACTGGTAATAAAAACACCAGTAACTACATAACTGGGTGATTTGTAATATCCATATATAGCGTAAAGGGTATCCGGCCTCTCCCCAGCATATTCCTCCACCGCCACATAAACGGGATATGCCCCCATACTTCTATAGCACCCATACACTTCGCTCTCATAAACATTCAATTCTGGATTGACATAAATACAAATCAAGAGGACGAACAGCATAGAAACTAATATCCAGAATAAATCCAATATTATTATCATCCGCTTATACGCTTTCCTATTCAATTTCGGCTATCCTTTTTACCGATGTTTATTTGTTTTCTCCATGACACTTTGCAATTATCACAAGTTATTTGTAATATCCCACCCTGAAAGGGAATTGTTTTTGCCGGCTTGTGGCATCTTGGGCAGGAGTATTTCCTCCAAGAAGCTATCATAGTAGCAAATGACTGATTTAATTCCTGTATTTCTTGTTCTGTTGTCACATCATCTACTCCTGATGTTTATTTGGTCAATAACTGCCATAGGTTTCGGTGGACAGTAGCGTTAATGGTAACAGAACCGTTGTTATGCCTTATGGTATTTATTCGTTTATCTTCGTCAATTACAATATGAGAGCCGTTTTCCAAAACTACAATATCTCCCTTTATCATTTCTCGCGGCAAAATAAGGGGCTCATAGAATACTACGGGCTGTCTATGCCAGGGAGTCCAGATACTTATGATAATAGCGAGTAGTATCACTGAAAGTGCAATCCATAATACTTTTGTTTTTCCCATATCTCACTTCCTGATGTTTATTTGCACAATTCAAAGACACCCTGCCCCCTTGCTTCGGCAAGGATAAAATTATCCAATACCTTACTTATAGCTTGGTCTCGCATTACAGCGTGAATTAATAGATGGCACTTATGACAAAGGCAAATGAGATTCCAGAATATGTTATACACACTCACGGCCCTATCTTCCCCATTAAGCGGTATAATGTGATGGGCTCTAAGGTTGGTCATATTCTCACCCATATATAACCCTATGCCCTCAACCCCACAGTTAGCACAGCGATAATCATATCTTTTCAGACATTGAGACTTCGCATACCCCCAATTAAAATGTTCCTGATAGCGTGTCCAGCAACCAGAGCCCTTCTTGCAAAAACGCCTACGCCCTGATATATCCTTCCCACACCAAAAACACCGGCCCGTTCCTTCAAAGCCAGTTATAACAGTGTAGCCACCAAAGGAATCTTGATCTGTGTAGGTATCCCACTTTATTAACTCATCAACTATCTGCGGATAGTTCATTTCAACTCACCGATGTTTATTTGCTCCTGAACTACTTCGTCTGGGATGTTGAAGATGCCGAGGGTACCCCGGTACGGAATTGAGTTCTGGAATTCCCGGGCATTAGCCAGCAGAAAGCCAAAGGGACCAGTGAACCACTTAGTGAATACTAGGTTACCGAAGCCAACCTTACCGGCATAAGACTCCGCATTGAACCTCAATTCATCGGGTCGTCCAGCGACATCGTGCGCATCTTCCTGTGCCACACATCCGATAATATCAACCATCCCGAGGATGGCACCATGATAAAAATGGTCTGGCAACTTTATGCGCAACCGGGTAGCGTTGTCTTGCAGCCAAGAGAGGTGTTTAGCGTCAAAATTCATAGAGGCGTGTATCAAGAGTGGACCTCGGTAATTGGTGCGCCACGTCCGATTCTCAACGTTCTTGCCGTTAAAGATAGCCCATGCCATCGGTTGTGTTAAACTTAGTGCTTTCAATTAGCCCTCCTTTACTGGTCGATGTTTATTTGCCTATAGCTTCTTGTATTTTTAACCATTTTTCACCCTGGCTATCTAATACCACTGTCGCCACACACCAAAACCCACAATGCTCACATACCCAAAGCCCACCGATAATATTCATAGCTAACCACAAACAATTAGGGCATAGGCTATTCCCATCAAATATCATCGGCAACCAAAAAACCTTGCCCAGTAATTCCCCAACTATTTGTTTTGCCCTTTCATTACTCATTGAAGTTTATTTGTTTGCCTCTAAAAGCTCTTCTGGTATATTTAACAGACCATCTACACACAGATTAACTGGATTACCTCTTTTTAGATGGCTCTTCCCCAGCCAAACCCCACAACTAAAAACTCTGGCCTCAGCCAGATGCGCCAAGCAAGTAGGCTCACTATTATCATCCTCAAATTTACCAGCAGGTACAAAACAAGCACAGTGTTCAGCCTTTTCTTTATCTTTCATCTTTCGCCTCACATTGAACTATATTTGCTTCTCAGAGTTCTCAAGATAAAAGTCTATCGGTATCTCAAAGGTGAAAAATACGGTTTCAGTTAATATGTGTTGCCGCCTCCAATATTTAAGAGCATTATCTCTTTGTTTTTCAGTTGAGTAGACATTCAGGGTTTGGTGCTGACTCTCTTTCTTAGTTATCATATTCATTATTGCTGAGGATATAACTAAGCACCAAAGACAATGATAACCTTGCTTTTGATCTAATTCCTCTGCAATGTCATATACTGCTAATACCAATTAGCCCCTCCTAGTTTGTTTACTCCTGTTTAGCTTCAAAAACTTGCCCTCTTTTTACCGGATGCTATTTTGGTTGCCTCATCAGCCAGATATTATCTGGGACCGGGGGATTATTCCCCGGTTTCGGCTTTGTCTATGTTTTCGAGTTCTTTGGTGGCGCTCTTTATGTCTTCTTGAAGTTGTAGGCGCTTCTGATATTTGTTGAGCGCTACTTTTGATTCCTTGACTTTCCCCTTCAATTCAAGAAGCTTTTGGTCACTGAGGGGCTTTTCAGCACTGTTAAGCCAACTAGTCAAAGAATCGCGATGCCTGTAGCAAAGGGCAACGATACCCGCTACAACTAACAAAACAAGCAAAGCCCCAATTGCACCTTCCATCAATTTACCTCCTTTCTTTCCTATTTTCTTACTTTCCATAATAAATATAGTGCGGTGTTGCCAGCACCCCTACCTCTCATTTTCTACCCTTTTTAAGGTATAAAACTCCCATTTTCGTTTTCCGGTAGTCCTCCGCAAACTCCAATAGTGCAATAAGTAATAAAGACACCAGCAGGCAATAAAAGGCAATGGGAAGTGTTAAGCCTCGTTGGCAGCGATTTAATAGCTTTTTCATTTTTCACCTAGTTTATTAGGTCACAACAAATGCACACCTTCTGCTTTTGCTGAGACTCTAACCAATGTAGCACTCATACCCTTAACTAAGTTCAAGCCTCTTTTCAAACTGACCCTACCAACATTAAAGGGATAGGGTTTTCGTTGAAGTTTGAGATAATATCCATAGTAATTCATATCTTCTGTGACTTCATAAATCCCAGCATAAGGGTAAAGTGAAACAACTGCTTTACTGGCATCATTCACTAATTCAGTAGGGAAGGCGAAATAAAAGTAGCGTGTATGATTAGCTTCGATTGGCCGACGGTGATATTTCTCTTGGAGCTCCTGCCATTGCCAAGCCCTTTTCCAACTTTTCCTGCGTTGAATACTATCTTGCATCAGTTCAAGCCCATGATAAGCTATGTGTAAATATAGGTGTTTTGGTTTATTGATATCCGCCCTTAAATCAGCTATGCTCAACTTGACCTCAATATCGGTTAAATAACGCTTTGTATCTATCGCCAAAACGTCAGATTGCCCATTACTGCCATAACAAGCACTTTCAAAAGCTACTACGGGCATCTGCATTTTATATCGCAGATATTGTGCTATCTTGACTTTCATTTGTTCTGCGTTCATATCAACTCACTAAACTTTATTTGCGATTAAGCCTTGTTGACAGCAATTTAATACCTTTTTCATTTCTCCGGCTCCGGGTGGCATTTTCTACACACCAATTCTGGCGGTCCCCACTGGTTATTTCGCAGCCACCAGTCGTTTGTTCCACATACATAACAGGGCTTTGTTGGTCTAGCCAACTGGCATCTCCTGTCTTAAATTAGCTTGCTTTATAACTGCATCTAAAGTTTGCCTATTATCGGGATTGGTTAAGCAACACAAAATCCACCTTGCGCCCTCAACTTCTGGGGGATTACAAAGTGGCGTTGCCATCTCGTATTTATAAAGGTCAAATAAACCACCTGTACCCTCAATATATTGTCTGGCTATTTCTTCATATCTATCTATTTTTGTCTTATTCATTTCTCTCCTTATTCATCCTTGCTCTCCAGATTAAAACTCTAATACCCAATACCAACCATCATCTTTTTTTACAACTTTCAAGGATTTGACCTTTTGCCCTCGGTACGTTGCTTCAACATACATCGTGTCATTAGCACGAACTCTGTATATAGTGCAATCATCCTCATAATTGTATGGAACGTGCAGGTATTCTCCATGGTCGGCTTCGCCATCAACCCAAGGGAGAGGGGCTTTATAAGTATGGCAATGCTTACACCCCTGGACATGGCATCTATCAACATGGCTCGCCTTGCCATCCCAGCAGAATTTAGACCAGTCAAAGTCTCTACCAGGATAACCACATACTGTTGAATTGTGCTTGGTTATTTTATATTCTCGTTTCACTTCTTCACCTCCAGATAGCGGGCTTTGAGGGCTTCAAGATACTTTACTGGTTTACCCTTACCCTCAGCATATTTAATCTCGCGGCTAGTGGACTCGCCAATATAACCACCAACATTAAGGACAAGGACTTCATCGGCTATATCTATCTTCCGTAGGTGTAATTCATCAAGCATCTGTTTGACTTTATAATTGCTATGCTGTGGGTCTTCCCTCTCAGATTGAGGTAGCACTAATTCAATAGAGACTACAATATCGCCTTCTAGGGTAAGTTTCTTCCGCCATTCATTAAAGGTATCCACAAATCTAGTAGAACCACATAGGCACACTATCTTAGGACAACCCTTACCTCTGCCAACTCCCTTTAATATCTCCTCCGCTATAATCGGGAAAGTTTTGAGTACAGCTTTTCTGGCTACCATTCTGTCACCCATCACAACTAAATCAGCCTGCTTTACTGCAAACGTCTGAGCGATTTCCTTATCCGTCAGCATCGCCTTCTCTATCAGTTCTTCATTCATTTCTTTTTTATCTCCTTACTAAATTACTGCTATTACTAGCATAGCAAGGGCAATCGCACCAATAAAAAGCGCTATTGTCCAATAACCTGCCATTACCTCTATATGATTCCAGGATGGGAGCTTACCTTCTACGTGCATCTTCTTATCGTGTCTTTCTGCGCTATCTGCTATCCATATAGCCCAAGCTCCAAAGCAAATAGCTACTACTAAAAGTATCCAATTCATTTACTCTGCCTCCTTTACCTCACCAAAACTCCCAAATTATTAAACCGGTCCCTGAATTCTTTAATAATGTCAGCACTTAATTTCCTATGGCTACTCTTCTCTGATAGTTGCCCCCATAACCTTTCACATCCAACCCTTAAGGAGCAACCAGGGCAACCGGTCAATTTACTTTCAGAACATACATCCAATTCATCAGCCAATTGCTGAAAATCCGCATCATTAGTAATGCTGGTGGGGAAGTCCGATTGCGCCCTAATCCACATTGCCATCACCTTTCGCCCTTACGCGCATTCTTTATTTTCTCAATATCCTTACTGGTTCTGGCTACTATGTCCCCGAATTTACCTTTGGTAAACTTGCCTGGGTCCTCATCCCTTTCCTTTTTTGCTTCCCGGTACGGTTTCTGGCGATCATATTCGGTAAACTGGTATTCATCAAAGTGAGTTAAGAATATGCCATGTGAATTTTCATAGGCACTATCGTCTTTAATACACTTTTTTATAGTTTCTTCAAAAAGTTCTAATGGGCAACAGGCTTGGTGCGCTAAGTATTCATGTGGCATTGGCCGGAAGTCATTATCAGAAATTAATCCTGGTACTGGACCAAATTCATCCGCCATAACTATTAACTTTGAAAAAACAGCCATTTCATTTAAATCCATGCGATAATTTATTGAGCTGGTAAGCCAGCTTTTACGCAGAACTACCCATCCCCTCTTTTTAACTCCTCGCGTCTTGGCTATTTTTATTTTTAAATCAATAACTTCCGCCCAAGAGCCTCTTTTCTGGGCATCCCTTATCTGTTTATTAATTTCCTCTCCCCAATCCTTTGTTGTCATTTTATAACTCGTAGTTACACTTTGTTGTAACCTTTTTTTGTAACCACTTCTATTCCTTTCTATTCTTTTCTATTCTTTTCTATTCTTCTCCTTTTTCTTTGCTACTTTCTTTTTAAAGTAATACTCCCTGTGCTTCCTGTTTCCGTCGGCGCCATTCGGTTGCCCGGTGGACTACCTCCTCTGGAGACTTTGGGGGCCTACCACGGCGGTGTTGCATAATTCCCCTTTTTTCTTGTAACATAATTCCCACTGATACAATTCCCTTGCCCGGTATTTTTGCAACAACTTTTTTGCCAACTGGTGGCTTGTCAGGGGCTTTTGGGACGACACCGACGGCCACCTTTGAAACTTCTTTTTCTTTTTCCTCCACTGATCCCAAGTAAGCAGTGGCGCCACCCTTTGCTATGCCATACTTATACCCATCACAGACAAAGATAGAGTCGTTCTTGGTCCAGCAATCAGCCATTTTTCCCTACCTTTCTTAAATAGAAAAGCCAAATAAAAAAACCAGTAAGGAGCATAAGCACGTTAAACCCCAAAACCAAAATTAAGATTCCAATCAGTCCTGCCGCATCATCAATGTCCATAATATTTTTTACCTCACCACCTCAAATCCTTACAATAACTTGTCAGATACTTCCTCTGCGGTTTCTTCTTCAAAGATTTGCTCATTGCTGGTGGCATCCGGCAATTTTACGATCCAGCTCAATACATTACGGAGCGTTTTAGCGCAGGCCCGGGTTTGTGCCATTGAAAGTAATGTAAAGCGCGGCTTGTTGTGCCAGTTCTTTTCTTCAAATAAGCATTCGGCTTCGGCGGCGCTTATCTCTTTACCATCCCTAAGAGCTATCGCCCGGGCATGGAAACCTATTGTTTCAATAAAGGATAGTTTGCCTTCCTTGGCTGGCATTTCTCTAGTTAATTCTCTGGTTTCCGTTACCCAAGCGGTGATGCCGAAGAAAGCCCCCAGCATCTGGTAATCGGTAAAGTAAAGATATTGCTTGCCATCCTTACCAATTACATAGGGGGGTTGAGTTTCGGAATTTTCCGAAACTGATACCCTAATAGTTTTCTCATCTACTCCACTAGAATCGGCTATAGCTTGGTAGGTCAAGCCGGATTTACGCATTTCCAACCAGTGAGGCTTTTGTTGTTCAGTGTTGAGGTGACGCCTGAGTAAATTTAAACTGCGGATATGATTTAATTTTTCAGATTCACTTAGGCTAGTTCGCATCAATCGGGGATAATCGGGGATTTTTATGCCTGTTGCCCGGAGTTCCCCCCAAGCTTTTATTCTGTGATGCCCATCAAGAATATTTCCAGCTTCATCTAATTCAATAGGCACTAAAATTCCATGCTCAGCAATATCACTTTTTAAAGCTTGGTATTCCTCATCAGTCAAACTAGGAAATATTTGGTATCTTGAAGTCTCCAAAACAAAACCCCTAACTCTTCTAATTCCTTCTCACCCGGCAGGTTCTCTCGTAATACCCATCAAGTAATAACCGGCTTTCAACCAGGACTTCCCCCAGCTCGGTATCGGTATATTTAGCAATACACGCCATATACTTAGGTACTTCTTTTCTCTCCAATAGCCCAGCCATAATCAGGTTGGAGATGGTAGTTTCTATGGCTCTATCTCTAATCGTTGGGGTGAACAGCATTGTCAACTCCTTTCCCACGCCTTTTTATTGTTCCTTCAATAAAGAACTCTATACAATAGAGTTAGTGCCAAATTAGATTTACTAAATTTACTTTTAAATTCCATATCTAATAAGTCTCCCAATCTCTAAAATTCCATTTTCCACATTGGGGGCAACGTACTTTTATCAATTTTGTGTAGACTACTTTGTACCTCAAAGTTAGCATGGGCAATTTACAAAAATCACACTTCCCGAAATTGACATCCATCAAAAGCCCCAAGATTTCGCCCATTCTCGCTATATATGACAAAATACGGCATAATATAACTTTGGCTAAATCTTTCTTGTTAATATTATTCTCCGCATACATATCTAATCTGTCCCTCTTTAGCCCCTTTCCCATGCCTTGTTCATAGCTTCATTGCGATCTCGCACAAACTGGTTAATGCTTGGGGGTATATTTAACGGGGATTCAATAAAGTTTTTCTCCATCAAGATTCTCAGCCACCGGGCAAATTCAATACCGGTCAATTCGGGCAAGCCAGCTGAACGGCGGAATTGATTTACACTATTGAATCGGTCAGTAAGTTGCATTGGTATTGCCCCTTTCTCGGGGGAGGCGGGCTTGGGTAGCCTCCCCCGTTTGGCTGACTGCTTGGCTCGACCTTTGTAAAAGAAGAGAGGCACGAACTAAGTTGAGACTGATAGGGGTCAGGCGTTGGCTTAGTCCGTGCCTCAAAGGAAGCCCCGGCGGGAGGAGCCGGGCAAACACAAAGGAGGTTGGGATGGCTTTGGGATACATAAAAATAAAAACCCCTATCATTTAGTCTGATAGGGGTAGTGTAAAACTAACTTGCACCACTTTGCAATATTGCTAAGCGGTGTTTATAGTTATTGTGCGCCACTTATCATATAGAGCAAAGTGGTTTATCTTTATATTTTAATTAATTGCTTAATATTTCTTAGTCAGCCATATATGTAACATAAATAATGTGGTTATCTGCTTCAGCTATACCTATACCACAAGCCTTTATTTCCTTATTGAGCAAGTTGGCTTTGTGGGCAGGGCTTCCCATCCACTCTTCAACTGCGACTTCTGGTATTTCATCAAGGTCAAAGCCGATACCTTTAAAGATGTTTTCATAGAAACTCAATGAGGAGTGTTTGAAGTTACCACTTTCCGCCATGTATTCGCTATGCGCGCGCGCTTTTTCATGGCGATATTTATTCCAAATTATTGTAGGGCAATCAGCCTTTAATCGCTCTTCGTTTATCAAAAAAAGAACTTCAAATTCTGCATCTTCAATAGACTTAATTTTGGATTCTAGCTCAGGTTTGGGCTTAGATTCTGGCTCTGGCTTCGGCCCGGGGCTTGGGGGAGATTCAGGGGGAGGGGCGATTATGATTCTAGGCCATTCAATTGATAACTGTGTAGATATAAACCATGTGCAAAGAATAGTTAGGGCAATAATGATAAAGGTTTTCATTGCTTTATTTTATTGCAGTTCTCTTGCCTTTACCTGGGTCTTTTTTATATTTCGTTAATAATTCCTCTAATCTTTTTTCATCAACATAAAGCCAATTTTTTGTGCGGCTTAGGACAGGGAGCAATCCTTTTTGTACCCATCTGGATAATGTGCTATGGAGTACTCCAAATTTCTTTTCAGCTTTTCTAAGGCTAATTCCACCCTCCGGTGGTGGTGGTTTAGGTTGCCTTCTCCCATTCTCCATACGTACCTCTACCCGTTTTAATACCTTGATTACCAGCTCGGGTTTTTCATTGATCTCTTGTGCTATTTGATTTGCCTCACCCATATATTTTACTAATCCCCTTTTTGTTACCATTGCCAGCCTCTTGTCCGAGTTTGGATTGCTCAGGGTGAACACGGATTTTCAGTCCGCTGCTCTACCGACTGAGCTACCTCGGCATGAGGACCGGTACGCGGATTTTTATTTGCTATTATAGCATATTAAGAGGGGTTATGTGGAATATCTGGCTTATTTAATTCAGGGATCTTGCACTTCCATGTTTGCTCTATAAGTCGCCGTATAATTTTATCGTAACTTTCCCCAGGATAGTTCGCCACCGTTTTTAAAAATTCCATCAACTCAGGGCTTAATCGAACCATTTTTGTATCCATAATCCCTCCATGTATACATATGTCTACATAATTGTATACATCTGTATACATGATGTCAAGAATTGGCTTATAGCATACTTTTTGACCTTGAATAAACCATCCTAAGGGGCGAATACTCTCGGTGCTGGGTGGATATTACCTTGGTTCTTAGATGCCGGTAAATCATGGTGGTTGACAGGTGGGCGTGTCCCATGATTTTTTGGAGCACCAGCTCATCACCTTCCCAGAGGGTAGCGAAGGTGTGTCTCAGTTTGAGTGCGCTTCCCTGGATATGGGCATCTTTAAATGCTCGGCTAATCAAGCGGCGCAAACGGTAAGCCGTATAGCCAAAAGGCAGGTATTTTACCAGAGTATTGTAAGTTTCATTACTAATAGGGACCAACCGGGTACCGGTTTTGCCGCTTATTCTGGCCACATACCCCCAGGGTGTCTCACTTATATCTCTAATTTTTAAATTTGTCAATTCGCCGACCCTGGCCCCGGTGTCAATCAGGAATAATAAAGCGGTTTTGATTTCTGGCCTGTGGGGATAGGAGAGCAATTGGTCTAGCTCATCCGGGGTGCATATTTTCGGGTATTTAATTTTCCTTTTTGGCGGGTCTACCCTCTCCATAGGGTTTCGGGAAATATGAGCTCGGCGTTTCAAAAAGCGGTATAAAGCCCTGATTGCGCGGTAATAGCCGTGTTTTCGTTCATCCCCGGCAGGGCAGGATGCTATAAATTCCTCGATTTGTTCTGGCGATTTCGGCAATTTGGGATATTGCCTAGCAAAATTATATAAAATACCCTTATACCAGCGAATAGTTTGATGTGATAGTCCCCTGGCTTGGCGGGAATTTAGAAAAAGACTGACACCTTTCCCTGTCTGCATCGGGCCCCCATCTCTTCCGCCCCAATTCTAGCCATAATATGCAGATTTGGGAAGGAACACAGTTCTATTTTATGTAAATCTTTTTCAAGGGGTAAATGGCGCATAAACTAATAATATAAAACATCGGGGAGAAAATTACAACACCGCTTTTCCTTAAAAATCCCCTAATGTAGTTTTTGCTGGTCATTTTGAAGCTAAATACAAAATAGAACTTGACAAATGGCAAGTTTCGTGTGCTAAATTTAATGAAGGCAAAATTTATAAGAGGCTGGGGAGTATCCTCTAATTGTATGAGGCTCCCCAGCCTCCTTTTTTAGAGGCTACTCCCCCATAAAAATGAAGATATTTAGCGCCTTTCTGATTATCTTAACATCAGTAGCACTCTTCTTATTACCTCTGACGGCTGCTATTTATGACTTCCGCACTGATTTGCGGACAGATACATTTAGCACCGCAACCGGTGTAGATGCGCATTCCGCCAATGAAACACTGCTTAACGACCTTTACGATGGCGATATAGGCAGCATTGATATAGCCTCCGATGATACTTCAGATACCCCCCTTGCCAACAGTTATAATGCCACCTCGAGACAATTAAACATAACCGGACTTGCCGATAATACTACCCGCAGTCTTGACGTATCCTACGATATTGATGCTTTGCAGGGTAGCAGTGCGATAAGTACCATTGCGGATAGGGTTCCCTGGGTATGGCTATTGATGGTTATAGCATTCGCACCGGCGGCGCTTTTTGCGATATTTACAGGGAGGACATAAAAATGTGGACTGAGAAACGCAGATACTGGCTAGGTGGACTGGCGATGATATTGCTGGGGATGACTTTTATTGTCGCCGCCATGGGTAAGTTGGTATCAGGGTCAACCGCCTTTAACCTCTTCGCCTTCCCGTCTTTTGTGCCTCAAGTTTTAGCGGAAGCTATTTATATCTCGCTCCCATATATAGAGTTTGTAGTCGGGGGGCTGCTAATTCTCGGTATTGCCGTTAAATTTACTGTCAGCCTTTCCGCATTGCTGATTATCGGTTTTGCCGTCAGCAATATTCTTCTGATAAATCTAGGCATCGAGGATTGCGCTAGTTGTTTTGGGGTGATGGGAAGTCTTGCCCCTACTGCCGCACTGTTTCTGGATGGCATAATGGCGGCACTAGCTATGTTTGTTTTCTTCTGTTATCGGGGCAGTTTCTTTAATAAGACCCCTTGGATTCTTGAAACAGTACATAAAGGGAGAGGATATGGCAAGTCATCATACTCAGAGGTTTTTTAATCTACACCACGACCAGATAGCGGCTAGCCGTATCAGGCGATTGCAACGCCAGATTGATAGGACTCGGAGATATTTGGCTGAGCGGGAAGAAGCACGTATGGAATATCACTGTATGCTGGTATTCGGCTTTATAAGTTTTGCCTACACCATGCTGGCGACAGCCTTATATTTAGACTATTTATTGTTATGAGCGTAGCGTTTTTGTGGTGCGTCTGAGCTCGGCAATCCACGAGGCGAGCACATACGTTAATCTTAGAAAAAGGAGGTGAGAAAAAGTGAAAACATTCCTTTGGCACTGCAAAGCAAAGGGGCAAATACTCATTGAGTCCGGCAGAGCACGGCGGAACGAGCGCGGCGCAATAGACATCGGCGGTATCCTGTTAATGGGTATCGGCATGATATTCCTTGCCGTGGGGTTCATCATTTATCCAATAATTATGACCTCCACCGATACTTTGCTGGCCTACGAGTGTACCGACAATTCCACTGTCGACGCTGCCTATTTTACCGGCTTTACGCCTATTGTCGGCATCACCCCATTGCTGGTGCTCGTCGGCTTCTTATCAGCCGCCGTATTCAGCATGTACCTCGGCGTGAAGATAATGAAAGGCGGAGAAGGTGGGACCAAACTCAACCTGGGCACGATGCTCTTACTTGCTCTTTCCATGATATTCATCGCAATCGGGTTGATTATCCTCCCAGTGGTACTTGATGCCATCTGCGATGTGCTGACCCCGGGCATAAGCTCATCTTACACCGGGCTTCTGCCAATCTTGAGGGTCACGCCATTGCTGGTCCTGATTTCCTTCGTTGCCGGCGCCGTGGTTTCTGGATTCTTCGGAATTAAGAAGCTAACTGGCTAGTACTAAGCGTGTTTTGTATCACCCTGGGGGGCGGGCTAACTGCTCCCCGGGGTGGTGCGGGAAGGGATTAAACTATGGGAATACTCAAAACAGAAGCTAAAAGGATGCAACTTTACCACCATGATAATGGTGATTTGGAGTTTATTCGGCGCACAATAGTTGGGGAATCTGCAACTGAATTTGACAATACTGGGGTGCCCAAAAACTCTTGGTGGGACCCCTTTGCAACACTCTACCCGTTTGATGGGTATAAAGGGATACCGGCTGATGCTATTCAACTGGCATATGGGAGGCATTTTCACCTTGAAATACATGATATATTACCCTCTGCCCTACGGCCACCCGATGACGATTCTATGAATACTCCCTTTATATCGGCAATAGCGGAGGCGAGATGTATCGAACTTACTAAGTCAGCTAAGCCACGGACTATTTATGAAAAGTTGACTTTGATATTGGGGATAGGATTTATCATAGAACTGCTTATTTGGGGGCTTAGTTATGTCACAGGATAAAAAGATAAAAAGATTAATACCTGTTTCATGGCGGAAATTGATACCTGGGGTAGCATTGATAGGCGTAGGTATGTTTACTGGTTCCATTTACCTGAAAGACAACACGCTTATGATAATGGGAGTAATAGCGGCAATTGCTATTGCATCCGGCTTATTTCTGATACGCCAGAGTTTCAAATCTGATGAGACTGGTTTTTCCTTTGGGGGGAAGGGTAAAAGAGGGCATACTGGTAAAGAGAATGCGATTATATGGTTTGCCAGACGTAATCCCGAAACATCTAAGGAGATACCAGTGATATTAAAATTTGCTAAATTAACTCATCCTCCGAAAGGTGCAAGGTTGCATTATTTAAGGAATCGGAAGCGGCACTACTATGAACTTTTTAACAATCTTAAAACAAAGAAGCTGGAACCAGTGATACTACCAGATAAAAAAACCTTTCCCCCAGGGTTATTCCAGATACCAGCAGCCATGCAACCATATAAAGATGCCTTAGAATATAGTCCGCCAACGATGTTGCAGAAGATAGCTCCGGGCATATTATTGCTTGGGATGGTGATAGTGGGGATATTGATGGTGATGACAGGAGGCTAATTATGTCGGATGGTAATGGCAAAAAGACAATAGAGGAAATGGCTCGGGAAAAAGCCTATAACGGTTTGATTGTCAGGATTGGTGAATTGCAACGCCAGGATGGAATAATCACTGAGTCTATAGAGAAAAGTATAGGGCGGGGGCAAGGCGTTATCCAGACTATGATAACCGCAGAGGAAGATGATAAAAACTATAGGCAGATATTAAAGAGAGCTCGTTGGAAGAACCAGGAGCAAAGGGATAAGTTTGTAAAGGCATATGCCGTGTGCCGGATAACAGGAGCGGATAAGGCAGCAAAGACATTATTAGACTTAATTACTGCGGATTCGGCAGGGGATAATGGTATATGGATACAGGAGACCATAGAAGGGTTGACACATACCACGCTTACTACCCACGAGGAACTTAGCAGGAAGAAGAAGCATGATGACAATAGAAGTAAAAGCACCAGCCCAATCGGATAAGCCAACCGTGACGCTTGAGGATATTGTCAAGCAAACAGTGAGGGCATTATTCAGGCGTTATCATCTTAACCGCGACTGGATTATAGGGCTTGTTGGGGATAGAGGTTCTGGTAAATCACTCGGCGGTGGGAAT
>Ga0307380_10004140_pt1 | contig 19695 bp, 18 predicted proteins | sample UN3MG_FD_202239 | JGI IMG/M metagenome (GOLD analysis project Ga0307380, IMG submission 202239) | Soil microbial communities from Risofladan, Vaasa, Finland - UN-3 | ecosystem: Environmental > Terrestrial > Soil > Coastal area > Acid sulfate soil | place: Finland: Risofladan, Vaasa | collected... | reverse complement strand
CGGATTCCGCGACGTATCTGCAGGCGCCCATCGCCGAACGCGACGGCCAACTGTATCTGACGGGCCAGGGCGCCATCCGCATCCGCGACCTGAGCGGCCGCATCGTCCCCAACAAGGGGAAGATCGTCACGGGCCAGGTCCCGCCGCCTCCCCCGACGCCCGCCCTCATTTTGCCGAAGGCCAGTTTCGTCGAGACGCTCGACCTCGCGAAGTACTACGACCTTTCGACCGGCCGGTACACGCTCGTCGTCATGCTGGCCACGCCGACGGGCAACGCCCGGATCCCCTCCAACGGCCTGTCGTTCCAGGTGGGCGCGGTCAACCTTCCCGAGGTGCCGCCGACCCCGGAGCTGATTGGCCTCCCCGCGGCTGAGGCCGGCACGACACCGGCCCCTCCTGCCGCGAAGGAACAAGTGGACCTTCCCGCACCGGCTTCCTACAAACCGGGCGAGGCGGTGTCCGGCCTGGCGGGCCTCCTGAGGCCGGCGAAGAGCCATTACGCCCTCGGTGAACCGATCGAGGTCGAGTTCCGCCTCATCAACCAGGGACCGCGAAGCCTCGCCGTCGACGCCCGCCTGGAACGGGCCCTCACGGTCACGGTGACGCCGGCCGGCAACTCGGCCGAACCGCTCTTCATCCGCCAGATCATTCCGTGGGCGGACGACGGCAACACGGTGCCCGAAGCGCGGGCCTTTCTTCGCGAAGGGGCCTTCTGGGGACGAACCCTCAACCTGAACGTGCTGTTCGGCAAGAGCCTGGACGCCTTTCCCGCCCCGACGCCCGAAGAGATTTCCGCCGGCAAGGACCTCTCGTACGAGCGGTTCGGGCGGAACCTCTTCGGCTTCAACAAGGCCGGCGTCTATCGCGTGACGGCCACCTACCGCGTCGCGCGGAGCCGGGCGGCCGAAGCCGCCGCCGGCGCCGGTCCGCCCTCCATCTGGTGGAGCAGCGACCTGGAAACAAACGCCATCATGATTCAGATCCTCGAACGCCCGCTGGAAGGCGGGCCGTAGCGCGGCACACACCGCCTTCGGAGACGCGGGATGCTCGATTCCGTCTTGGCATGGATACGGCGAGGGCTGGCCGTCGCCGTTCTCGCCGCCATGCTCCTGCCCCTCGTCACCGTCCAGGGGTGTGAAAAGGATGCCCCGAAGATCACCTACAACGGTTGGGCCCTCGTCTGGGAAGCGCCGACGCTCGTCAGCATCCCCGTGTTCGCGGCGGCCGCGGCCGGGCTGACCTTCGTGAGCCGCCGGGTCCGCTCGGCAGCGGGGCGACACATCCTGGCGCTCTTGAAGATCACCTTTGCGGGCACGGCCGGCGCGTGGACGTACTGGGCGTTTGCCGTGTGGTCCGCCACCATGGAGGTCTGGGCGGAGATCGGTTTCTGGCTGATTCTCGGCGCGTGCCTGGGCATCGCCGCGTGTGACCTCGTGGAAGCGGGCGCAGCGTGGGCCGCCTGGCGCAGGTGGAAACGGAGCCGGGCGATTCCGCTGCTCGCGGACCCACTCCTCCGATTCACCGGACTTGGGAACATTGTATTGGGATCCGCGCTCCTCGCCGTCGTCGTGCTCGGGACCGTCCTCTGGTTTGCCGTCGACCAGGTATGGCCCCCGGCCTTCGCCTGGCTCTTTCTGGGAAGCGAGTTCCTTTTCTTTGCCGCTTGGGGCGCTATGGCGTCGTTGGTGGGCTGGGGCGTCCGGCGCGGACTGGGCTGGGCGCGGGGCCTCACGCGCGTCGGCGCCTGGGCCACGACTTTGCTCGCGGCCGGACTCCTCTACCTCACCCTCGTCCTCATGACGCAGGATTTTGACAAGTGGGAGCGCCTCCGCTTCGACCAGGTCGACGAGGACCTCCTGTGGGGCTGGGCGGCCATCGCGTTCTTGCTCGTCTGGCTCGCCTGGACCTGGTGGACGGTGCGGGTGGTGCTGGGCTGGCGGCGGCGCCTGTTCCCCTCGCGCCGGGTGCGGCTGGAGACGGCCGGGGGCAGGCTTCGCGTCCGCGTGCCGCGGTGCCCCGATTGCCGGGCGCGCCTGTGGCTTTCGCTCGACGGGGCGCAACTCGTCTGCCGGTCGTGCGGGACGGCGTTCGCGGCGACCATCGAAGGGGGTGTGACTAGATTTTCTGGCGAACGTTAGGTCTTTGTAGCGCGGGGCTTTACGCCCCGCGCGGACCGGGGTCGGCGGCATGGGCAGCGCGGGGGATGAACCCCCGCGCCACATTGACTGGCGGCTTGCCCGCCAGTGCTTCCCCCAAGGCGATTCGGCGAAGTGTAATTGACAAGGCTCCCGCGCCAAGGCATAATCGCCGCGCCCTGGAGCCGACGTTGCCTGCACACTCGGGAGGTTTCCAATGCGAATTGTGCGCGCGTTCTTGCTGGTCGCCCTCTGTGCCTCCGCCCTCGCCGGCTGCCGAAAGCCCGAGCGAGAGGAGCCGATGGAACTCAATTACGAGGCCCCGTTGCCGCCGGGCCAACTCGCGCTGCGCCGCATCACCGACTACCGCCAGATACCCGACTTCACGCCGGCCTGCGCGGACGTAGCGGGCCTGCGCGAATCTGTCGCGAACAGCCTCAACTACCTCGCCAAGCCGTCGAGCCGGAAGCACTTCCCCTATGGCACGATCACACACGACCAGGCGGTGGCGAGCCTGAAGGCGTTCCTGGCGCTCGCGGAATCGAAGCCGACGCCGGCCCAGATGAACGACGCCATCCGCCGCAACTTCGACGTCTACATTTCCGTCGGCTGCGACAACAAGGGCACGGTCCTTTTCACGGGCTACTACACGCCGATCTTCGCCGGATCGCCGGTGCGGACGGAGAAGTTCAAGTACCCGCTCTTCAGCCCGCCGGCCGGCCTCGTGAAGCGGGCCGACGGCACGCCGACCACGCCCATGCCCGACCGCCGCTCCATCGAGACGAGCGGCATGTACGCGGGGCAGGAACTCGCGTGGATGGCGGACCCGTTCGAGGTGTACGTCGCCCACGTCCAGGGCTCCGCGAAACTGCGGATGCCCGACGGCAAACTGGTGACGGTCGGCTACACGGCCAACAACGGCCATGAGTACCGCAGCGTCCGGGCGGAACTCGTGAAGGCCGGCAAGATCGGCAAGCGCGACGGCCTGCCGGCCATGATCGCCTACTTCCGCACCCACCCGGAGGAAGTAAAATCCTACACCTGGCGGAACCCGCGGTTCATCTTCTTCGCCGTCGTGGACGACGGCCGGCCGCGCGGATGCCTCAACGAGCCGGTGACCACGCGGCGCTCCCTCGCTACTGATAAGTCGATCTTTCCGCCGGCGTGCCTGGCGTTTGTCTCGACCAAGATGCCGAAGCGACTCGCCGGCGGCACGGTGGGCGATGCGCCGTTCAGCGCGTTCGCCCTCGACCAGGACGCCGGCGGCGCGATCCGCGCGCCCGGCCGATGCGACGTGTACCTCGGCGTCGGCCGGGAAGCGGGCGAACTCGCCGGCCGCGCCCAGAACGAAGGGAAACTCTACTACCTCTTCCTGAAGCCCACGGCCGTCCTCGCCGCTCCCGCGGCGGCACGATGACCCGAGGGCCGGCCGGGATCAGCGAATTGCCTTTGACGCCGCACGCCGGCGGCGCGGTAAGTAAAAATCCGCACGGGGCGAGTGGGGCGGCGGGGCCGATTCGCTCACCCCTTTCTTTTGACAGCGGGCTCCAGGGCGCCGGCCTATCGCACGGCTGCGCGATACCGTGAGGCGGCGTTCCTGCGGCTTTGGGGTTGACAGGGCTTGCTCACAAGAGGATCATTCGTTGGCGCGCGTGCGGAATGGTACGCCATGAGGCTTGTCAAACGCGACAAACAGGCTATCGAGGAACTGGCGCGGCGAGTCCGCGCGCGGCTGGGGCCGCGCGCTGTCGCGATCCTCTTCTATGGGTCGAAAGCCCGGGGCACAGACTCCGTCGACTCGGACATTGACGTTGCCGTTCTCGTGGACCGTCAAACCCCGGACCTGCGGCGCGCCGTGTTCGAGGAAGTCTCCGCCGTCATTCTGGACTACGGGGTGCTTCTAGACGTCCATGTGCTGGAGGCACGCCACTTAAAGCGCCTCAAGCAAGAGGGCGCGCCCTACGCCATGCGACTCGAATCCGAAGGGGTTCCCATTTGAGCACCCTGGAGTCGGCGCTTTTGGCGAAGGCCGATGCGGCGCTCGAGCAGGCCGATCTTCTCCTCAAAGCCGGGCACCCCGACGGCGCGGCAGACCGCTGCTACTATGCCATGTTCCACGCCGCGTCGGCTCTGCTGGCCAGTAAGGGACTTCAGTACACCAGCCACCGCGCCGTCCTCTCCGCCGTCGGCAAGGAACTCGTCCAGCCCGGTCTGCTCGCCCCGAAGCATCACCGGGCTATTCTTGACGCGTTCGACATGCGCCAGACGGCGGACTACGATGTTCGGGCCGACTTGGACATCGGGAACGTCGAACAAGCCTGCGCCGAGGCTCGCGAGTTCGCAACAGTCGTCCGCGCCGCGTTGGGAAGGCGCGCAGGGGCTTAGCGTCTAACAACACGGACGGCATGGGCGGCGTGCCTGCCTGTGCCCCAGCCGAAAAAAACGCCGGGCGGGGTCGCCGTGGCCCCGCCCGGTCTCCTGCGCCATCCTGGGGGGATAGGACAGCGCCTTGCTACTCTGAAGGTTTTTGGGTTCTGCCGCTTCCCGCACCACCCTCCCTCTTCTCATTCCATTGTTCGCGGCAAAGGCCGGGAAAGTCAAGGCGCCCCAAGGCCGGAAAAGAGAACGCCCGCGTAGGAAGGTTTATGCCTTTCGGGCCGCCTGCCGCGGCGGGCGGGCGCGTTCTCTACCGTGGCACGTGCCAAGGCGGATCGTGCATAGCCGACCGCTTCCGCGGTCGGCTCACAAGATGAGCCGCGGCCGGGAGGACGCGGCGATGCTGGCGTACCGTAGCCTGTGCCGCGGCGGCGAACCTACTTCTTGGGTTTCGGTTTCTTCTTCTTGTCCCGGCAGCCGCACGATTTGCACATCGCCGCTCTCCTTAACAGGTTCCCGGCGGGTCATTCCTTGCCGCCGTTGCTGGTGGCATTATACCACCCCCGGCGTGCCACGGCAAGGGTCTGTTCTTGATTTCGGCGCCGCCGCCTCTTATCATTTCCGCAGCCCGGACCCAAGGATACGCATTCACCAAACGAATCGGAGCCGCCGATGCGAATCATCGATCCCCACATTCACATGCTGAGCCGGACCACCGACGATTACCTGGTGATGGCCGCCGCGGGCATCGTTGCCGTCTGCGAACCCGCTTTCTGGCCGGGCACCGACCGCTTGTACCCCGAGAGCCACCTCGACTACTTCAATCACCTGACGACCTTCGAGCCGAAGCGGGCGGCGAAGCGCGGCATCCGGCACTACTCGGTCCTGGCGGTCAACCCGAAGGAAAGCGAGAACGTCGAACTGACCGAAAAGGTCCTCGCCGCAATCGATCCGTACCTGGCGAGGCCGGCGTGCCTCGGCATCGGCGAAATCGGCCTCAACAAGAACACCGAAAACGAGATCCGGATGTTCCGCCGGCAACTCCAGATGGCCGCCGAACGCCGCGTCCTTTGCATCATCCACACGCCCCACGCGGCCGAGAAGGCGCGCGGCACGGAGATCATCGCCGACGTCATCCGCGAGACGGACCCGCCGCGGAATCTCTGCGTCGTCGACCACTGCACCGCGGAGACGATCGAGACGGCCCGCGCGACCGGATGCTGGACGGGACTGACGGTTTACCCGGGCAAACTCACGCCCGAAGAGGCCGCCGTCATCGTCCGCGACTACGGCCCCGAGCGGATGCTCGTGAATTCCTCGGCCGACTGGGAAGCGAGCGACGCCCTCGCCGTCCCCACAACGATCGGCGTGATGCACGAAATGGCCATGCCGGAAAGCGTCATCGAGCGCGTCGTCTGGCACAACCCGAGGGAGTTCCTCGGACAGAACCCGAAGTTCCACCTGTAGCCCAGGGAGAAGGCCGTGTCCATCGACCCATCGGAACCGCGCCGCTGCCCCGACGAGAAATACCCCATCACGGAGTCCATTTGCCGCGGACGACGCTCCCACCATTTCCCCAAATGCAAGACCTGCAAGTGGCGCGACGTGGCCGACCAGCCGCCGCAACCGCCGGTTGAGTCCGGCGCGGACCTCGACAAGATCTTCAAGGCGTACGACATTCGCGGCCTGGTGGACAGCCAGATTACGAAAACCCTCGCATGGAAAGTGGGCTTCGGCACGGCCACGCACCTCCTGGAGCGCCTCGAGCCGGAGGCACGGTTCAAGCCCGAGCAGCAGGAGATCGTCGTCGGCCGCGACATGCGGCCGACGAGCGAGGACCTGGCCCGCGCTGTGGCCGAAGGAATCCGGGCGGCCGGCGTGGGCGCCTGTGTCATCGGCGAGGTGGAAACCCCCGCCGTTTACTTCGCGGTCGGCAGCCTGGCGGCGCTCGGCGGCATCATGGTCACCGCCAGCCACAATCCCGTCACCTACAACGGATTCAAAATCACGGGGCCGGGGGCCGTCCCCGTCGGCATCGGGTCGGGCCTGGAGAAGATCCGGGAAATCGTCGCGGGCCTCGGCGACGCGCACCAGGCGGCCGTCGGGCCCCTCCGCATGCACGACATCTCGAGCGCGTATCTGCTGCATCTCAAGAAGTTCGCCGGCGAAATCCGCCCGATGAAGATCGTCGTCGACACCTCGAACGGCATGGCTTCCAAATGGACGCCCAGCCTCCTGAGGGAATACAATCTGGAGGTCGAGGGACTCAACTACGAGCGCGCCGGCCGATTCAAGCACGAACCGAATCCCCTGAAGGAAGCGAACCTCGAGGAACTCAAGGGCCGCGTCCGCGCCTCCGGCGCCGCCCTCGGCGCCTGCTTCGACGGCGACGCCGACCGCGTCGGTTTCGTGGACGAGAACGGCGAGGGGGTCTCGAACGACCTCATCACGGCCCTGCTGGCGCCCGGCGTCCTGGCCCGGGAGCGGGGCGCGACGATCGTCTACGACCTCCGGTCCAGTTGGGCCCTGCGCGAGGAGATCGTGTCCCACGGCGGCGTGCCGCGACGCGAACGCGTCGGCCACAGTTTCCTCAAGGCCGCCATGCGCGAGACGAACGCCCCCTTCGGCGGCGAACTCTCGGGCCATTCCTATTACCGCGACAACTACTTCTGCGACAACGCCGTCATCACCCTGCTCGAGGTCCTGACGGTGCTGTCGGCCCACCCGGAATGCTCGTTCAGCGAACTCGTCAAACCCCTCCGCCGCTATTACGCCACCGGCGAGGTCAACTTCGAGGTCAAGGACAAGGCGGGCTTGATCAAGCGCCTCGCGCGGACATTCTCGGACGGCAAGGTGGATTTTCTCGACGGCGTCACGGTCGAATACGCCGATTGGTGGTTCAACTGCCGCCCCTCCAACACCGAGCCGCTCCTGCGCCTCTGCCTCGAAGCCAAGACCGAACAGCTGCGCGACGAAAAGTACGAGGAACTCACTGGCATTCTCGGCGAACCGTCGGAGCACTAGGCGACCCGCAACGGCCGAAGGGCTTCATCGTTCGCGCGCCGGAAAACATTCCATGACGAGAAATTCTCTGGTTGCCCTCGTGCTTCTGGCGGCGACGACCATCCAGGCGCCCTTGCAGGCCGCCGATCCCACGCCGACGCTGACCGTCGACCAGCGCCGCCAGGTCACCGACCTCCTGAACGTCTTCCGACGGGCCAAGGCGGAACCCGACAAGCGTGCCGAGGCCGTCGGCGGAATCCTGGCGATCGGCGGTCCGGCGCCCGCCCAGTTGCTCAGCCTCATCAATAAGGAACTCGTCCCCCTCCAGACGCGTTACCGGGCCGATTTCTACAAAGCCGCCAAAGACCTGTTGCGCACCCGGTTCCGCGAGCGCGACCCGAAAGAAATCGACTCGCTGCGGGAAACCGTCCTCGCCCTCGGCCGAAAAGCCGACCTCTCGAAGGAAGCGATCGTCGCCAAAGGCGACCCCGCGATGACGAAATTGAACGAACTACTGTGGATCGACCCGAAGGACGTCCTGGCCGCCGCGCCGGCCCTCAAGACCCGGCGCGACAAACTTACGGAACTCGGCGGGCACTGGTACCGCGCCGCCGACTACGTCGCCAAGCACGGACCCCGGCGCGAAGGCGGACCGCAGGAAGCCCCGCCATTCGAGCACGTCCTGGCGGCCGACGAGATGCTCGCGACCGCCCTCACCCTCGCCACGAGCGACGACGACCGCGAGGCCCTCATCGCCAACGTCGCCCTCGAGCCCCAGATTGATTTCGAGGAGGCCAACGGCATACGCGATCTCAACCGCGTCCGGCTCCTCCTGGGCTTGAAGCCCCTCCGGATCGACGTCAAACTCTGCGAAGCCGGACGCGACCATTCCAAGGACATGGTTGAGAAAAAGTTTTTCAGCCACGACTCGCCGGTGCCGGGCAAGGCCACGCCCTGGGACCGCGCCAAGCGGTTCGGCACCACGGCCCACGCCGAGAACATCGCCGCCGGCGCACGCACCGGACCTGAAACCAACCTCCAGTGGTTCCACAGCCCGGGGCACCACAAGAACATGCTCGGCAACCACTCGCGCGTTGGCCTGGGACGATACGAAAACACCTGGACAGAAATGTTTGGCTGACGCGACCGCCCGCTCATATTGACCGATTTGCGGCGGCAGACGCCGCCAGCGCCGCGGCTAGAAGTTCCATCGGATGATAGACCGGCATGCCGGTCCGGGCGCCACAGGGCCAGATGGAACCGCGGCAGTCCGGTTGCGTCCAATCATTGCGGAGCACGCCACGTAGGCTTCGTGGGGAATCTGCGATGCGACGCTCATCGGTTCTGGCAGCAATGGTTCTGCTCGTCACCCGCGGGTGCTCCAGCGCCCCGCTTGGGCCCGATAGCGCTGCGGCCCCGCAGCGAGTCTTCTACTATGCTTGGTCCGGCACAAGCCCAGGGGCAGGCTTTACCTTCACCTCCCTTCGCACGTTCGAGATCGACCTGGTCGCCGGTCGCATACGCGGCATCCAGCAGACGGCCAGCGCACCCGACCCCATGCTTCCGCATGAGGAAGAGAAAATCACCGGCCTCCTCGATGCGCGGCCGTGGAGGACCCTGTCGCCCGACGAAGTCGAGGGATTGCGTCACTTCCTCGTGGCGTGGCTCAAGACCGATCCGCCCGCTGTCTATGATGAGCCGCGCGGCCTCGGCCATGAGGATGGATACGTCGAGCGGCTCACGGTGTATTCTGAGGCCGGGAAGCGTACTACCGTCATCAACCCGCGCGGGGGCTTCTCGCCCGACGGCAAGGGTTCTCCGCCACCCGAGTGGCGGGAGTTTCTTGCATCGGCAATGGCCTGCGCGGGCGGACACGAGAACGTTGGCATCAAACCGCGTGGCCTGTGAAACCGGCTGGCGAGACCCGCGACGTGAAATGCACGATGAATCCGGACGGTAATCTTCAGCCTTCTGCCGCGTCGGTGCCGAGTTCTTCAAGGATAGCGGCCACGCGTCTCTTCAGGTCGGGCAAGCCGTGCTCAATCACTTCATTGACGACCGCCAGGTCAATGTCAAAGTAACCGTGAACCAAGACGTGACGCATGCCAACCATCTCGGACCACGGCACTTCGGGATGGGCATCCTTCAATTCGGCCGACAACGACCGGACCGCCTCACCAATGATTTGCAGGTTTCTGAGCACGGCATCCTGAAGCAACGTATCGCGCTCAATCGGTCGTCGGCTGCTCTGCGTGTGCCTTTCGACCCGTTCAATGGCCTGCTGAACGTCGAGCAACCTTTCGCGGTCCGACCTCACAGGGGAATCGCCTCCCTCAGCACGCGCTCGCGAATGCGCTCGCGCAAACCGCGTTCCGAAACCACGTCCACCCGTCGCCCCAACAGCTCCTGGAGGTCCATCAGCAGGCCACCCATGTCCAGCAGGCTCCGGCCCGGTTCCATATCCACCAGCACGTCCACGTCGCTCCGCTCATCGGCCTCGCCGCGCGCCGCCGAACCGAAGATGCGGACGTTCCGGGCGCCGCGCTTCGCGGCGATCTGAAGAATCTCCCCGCGCTTGGCTCTCAGGTCTTCGAGCACGTTCATAGCCCTGCACCTGCCTTCCTGCTTCTCCCATTAGTCTATCGGATACGCGGTCCCGTGTCTTGCTACTTTTCCGCACCGGCACCGGCGGCCGGCACAAGCGCCGCGGCCAGAAGTTCCATCGGATGATAGACCGGCAGGCCTGTCCCGTGCGCAAGTTGCGTCCGGCACATGCCACAACTCGTGACGATCGCCTCCGCCCCCGAAGCGAGAATCTTCTCCATCACCGGCTCGGCGATGGCCTCGGAAAGCGCCGCGTTCCTCGCCTTAACGCCGAACGTCCCACCCATCCCGCAGCACGTCGTGTTCGCGAGCACGAACCGGATTCCGAGCAGCCGCTCCAGGAGCCGCTTCGGTTGTTCTCCCCTTCCCGCCGCGCGCAGATGGCACGGGGCGTGGTACGCGAGGCGCCGGCCCTGCCATTCGTTCTCGACGGGTTGGCGGTCGCCCGCCATCTCCTCCACCAGGTCGTGGACGTCCCGCGTGTGCTCGGCGACGAGGCGCGCCCGCGCGTCTTCCGGCGCCATCTCCGGATAGTCTTCCGAGAGCACCAGGACGCAGGACGGGCATCCGCTCGCAATCGTGTAGCCCGCCTCCGCCAGGGGCGCGAGCACCGCGAGGTTGAACTCGCGGTCCTTCGCGGCCGCTTCCGTGTCGCCGGCCGATATCTTCACGATGCCGCAGCACCGCTGCTCGGGAACCAGGACCTCGCAACCGAGGGCCTCGAGCACGGCCACGGCCGCGCGCCCGCTCGCCACTTCGTTGAACAGTTCGAAGCAGCCGGCGAAATACGCGACCTTGCGAACCGGGTCTCCGTCCGGCCCGGCCGCGGTTCCTTCTTTGACGCCGCCGCGAGAGAACGCCGGCATCGCCGCCCGCCGGCCGATGCCGCCCGCTTTCTCCATCAGCAGGCGCACCGTCCGCCGTCGCAGGAAAAAGTTCGCCACCGGCGCCATCGCGCTGCCGACGCGCCCCATCAGCCGCACCTTGCCCATCAGGCGGTCGCGAAACCCCAGGCCGCCCCGCTCCGCCAAGTGCTCCTTGTGCCTCAGGACCAGGCCGGGAACGTCGACGCCGCTCGGGCACTCCACAAGGCACGTCTTACAGTTGTAGCAGAGGTCGACGACGGCCCGCATCCGCTCGTCGTCGAGGGCCGCCAGACCCAGCCGGCCGGCAATCGCTTCCCGCAGCAGATTCGCTTTGGCGCGCGGGCTCGCCACCTCGTCGCCCGTCGCCAGGTACACGGGGCAATAGGCCCGGCACGTGCCGCACCCGTGGCACCGTTCGAGTTCGCCCGCCCACGGCTCGCGGTCGAAGGCTTCGCCCGTCGGCCGGCGCGACCAGCCCGGCTCCAGGCGCAGGTCCTCGAGATGGATTTCGCGCTCGTCCGTGATGATCTTGCCGGGATTCAGGATTGCCTTCGGGTCCCAGAGGCGCTTCAGATCGCGCATGACGTCGTAGAGCGGCCCGAACTGGAGGCGGAGGTACGCGCTTCGCGTCAGGCCGTCGCCATGCTCGCACGAGATGGTGCCGCCCAGGTCAATCGTCAGGCGCGCCACGCCGTCGGCAATCGCCCGCATCCGCTCCACGTCCGCCGCGACGCGCGTATCCAGCATCGGCCGGGCGTGCAGGTTCGAGTCGCCCGCGTGGCCGTAAACGGCGGCCTCGGCCCCGTTTTGTTTGAGCACCTCGCGCAGGCCCCGGATGAACGCCACGAGTTTCGCGGGCGGGACCGTGATGTCCTCGACGAACGGCAGGACGCGGCGCGGTCCCGGCAGGCGCTGGAGGATCTGGACGGCGCGCTTGCGCACCTGCCAAAGATTTTCCTGCTCCTGCGGGTCGTACGCGTCGACGGCCCCGAACGCCAGCCCCAGTTCATCCACCACCAGGCGGCGAACGCCGACGATGAAGGCCTCGTTCTCAGCCCGGCTGTCGGAGAGTTGCTCCACCAACAGGACCGTGTCGGCCTCTTTCGGCAGGAACTTCTCCGAGACGATCCCCTCCGCGCGGACGATGTCCAGGAAGTACCGCTCCATGATCTCGCACGCGCTCGGCCCGAGACGCAGAATGTGATGGACCGCCTCGCCCGCCTTCTCCAGGTCCGTGAACCAGAGGAGCACACTGGCCCGCTCGCTCGGTTTCGGCACGACGCGCAAGCCCGCCTCGACGATGACAGCCAGCGTCCCTTCGGAACCCACGACGAGGCGCGCCAGGTCCAGCCTCCCGCCGCGCACGGCCTCGAAGAGGTTGTAACCGGCGCTGTTCTTGCTCGTGTGCGGCTCGTATCGGCGGATGAGGTCGGCGTGCTCGGCCACGAGCCGGCGCGTCCCCGCCGCGATCTTTCCGAACAGCTCGCCCCGCGCTTCCGACTCCGCCGGCCGCGCGCCCTCGAGGGCCATCGGTTCCAACCGCACCTCGGACCCGTCCGCGAGCACCACGTCCAGGTACGCCACGTACTCCTTCATCGAGCCGTACCGCATGCCGCGCGCCCCGGAGGCGTTGCTGCCAAGGTTGCCCCCGATGGTGCAAAACGGTTCGCTCGATGGGTCGGGCCCGAGCATCAGTCCGCACGCGGCCAGGGCCTCGTTCACCTTTCCGGTGACGGCGCCGGGCTGGACGCGCACAATTTTCCGCTCCGCGTCGACCTCCAGGACGCGGTTCATGTACTTCGTAAAGTCCAGGACGATGCCGCGCCCGAGCGCCTGGCCAGCGAGACTCGACCCGGCCCCGCGTGCGATGACCGGCACGCCGAGTTCGCCTGCGACCCGCACCGCCGACGCCACGTCCGCCGCTTCCTTCGGCACGACGACGGCGAGCGGCATGATGCGGTAGATGCAGGCGGCCGTCGCATAGGCCGTCAGGCTGATCCGGTCCGTCAGCACGTCGCCTTCGATCCGGCCGCGCAGGGCCTCGCCAATCCGCTCCGCCAAACGCTCATCTTTCTGTATCTTGCTCTCGGCCGTCATGAATGCTTCCAATAAAATGCGCCGATGCCCGAATCTTCTGTAGCGCGGGGCCTTGTGCCCCGCGCATCTGACCGTCGACATTCCATGCGCGGGGGACAAGCCCCCGCGCTACCATTTGGAAGACGCCTCCGTCACCTCGCTTGATTCCCATCCGTCCGGGGCATAATATACAGCGTTCTCCCGGAAAACAAGGCGAGCGCGGATGACGAAAGCCATCGGGTGCATCTCGGGCGGCCTGGACTCGCAACTGGCCGTCTGTCTGCTCCAGCGGCAAGGCATTGAGATTCTCGCGCTGCACGTCCAGCACCTCTGGCATCCGAAACTTCTCGCCGAGAGCGAGAAACCCGCGGGCGTCCGGGCCGTCGAGGCGCGCGGCGTGCCGATCCGCCTGGTCAATGCCGCCCAGGCCGACCTCGAAATGATCCAGCACCCGGAGCACGGGTTCGGCAAGCGGATGAACCCGTGCATCGATTGCCGCATCTGGACCCTCCGCCAGGCCCGCCGCCTCATGGAGGAGGAAGGGGCCGACTTCGTCTTCACCGGCGAGGTGCTTGGCCAGAGGCCGATGTCGCAGCACCGCGGGGCCCTCGCCCTCGTCGAACGCGAGGCGGGCCTGGAGGACCTTCTCGTTCGGCCGCTCTCGGCAAAGCGCCTGCCGCCCACGCGCCCGGAGCGCGAGGGAAAGGTGAACCGCGACGCGCTGATGGATTTCGCCGGCCGGTCGCGAAAACCGCAGATGGCCCTTGCCGCCGAGTTCGGCCTGACGGACTATCCGACGCCCGCCGGCGGATGCCTCCTGACGGACCCCGGTTTCGCATACCGTCTGCGGGAACTGATGGACCACGGCACTCCGACGATCGCCGACGTGGAACTGCTGAAGATCGGCCGCCACTTTCGCCTCGCCGACGGGTCGCGCGTCGTCGTCGGCCGCCGCCATGAGGACAATCTCCGGCTCGAAAAACTCTTCCAGCCGGGCGACGTCCGCTTCGAGGCCGACCGCATGACGGGACCGACGACGCTTCTTCGCGGCGACGCGAGCGACGAGAACCTGGAGATTGCGGCGGGCCTGACGCTCCGCTACGGCAAGGCCAAGCCCGGCGAGGTTCATCCGGTCCGCGTCGCGCCGGTGGGCGAGGCGGCGCGCGTCGTCGACGCCCGGCCGGCCGACGACGAATTCGCCCAGCACCTCATCATCTCACCGGAGAACCCCCGATGACCGACGATGCCGACCTTCAAGCGAAACGCGTTTCGATGGAGACGATCCTGCGGGACCTCGGCTCCGTGGCGGTCGCCTTTTCGGGCGGCGTGGATTCAACGCTGCTCCTGGCCGAGGCCTGCCGCGTCCTCGGCACCGACAAGGTCCTCGCCGTCACCGCCGACAGCGAGACCTACGTGGCGGAGGAACGCGATCGCGCCCGCGACATCGCCCGGCATCTCGGCGCCGAACACGTCATCATTGAGACGCGCGAACTCGACATCCCCCACTTCCGCCACAATCCGCCCAATCGCTGCTACTACTGCAAGCGGGAACTGTTCAGCACCGTCCGTCGGCTGGCGGACGAACGCGGCCTGGCCGCCGTCTGCGACGGCGCCAACGCCGACGACCCGGGCGAACACCGCCCGGGACTCCGCGCCGCCGCGGAACTGGGCGTCCGAAGCCCGCTGAAGGAAGCAGGCTTCACGAAAGCCGACGTCCGGGAATTGTCGAGGCAACTCGGTTTCCCAACCTGGAACCGTCCGGCGATGGCCTGTCTGGCGAGCCGGTTCCCCTACGGCGACGAGATAACGCCCGAGGCCCTGGAGCGCGTCGCGGCCGCCGAGGGGCTCCTCCGGGAACTCCGGTTCGACGGCTGCCGCGTCCGGGACCACGGCACGATCGCGCGGATCGAAGTCGCCCCGGCCGACATCGGCCGCCTCGTCGGCCACCGCGAACGCATCGTGCGGGAACTGAAGGCCCTCGGCTACACGTACGTGGCGCTCGACCTGGAAGGCTACCGCCCGGGGGCGATGGACGAAACGCTGGGCCGACCGCCGACTTGACAGCCGCCGGAGGATCGCTAGGCTAACAACAGGATAGCCCTGTTGGAGGAACAGCCTTGCCCGTCGCAAGCCTGTTGCAGGACAAGCGTGAGGCGATTCTGTCGCTGGCAGCCCGGCATGGAGCCCGGAACGTGCGCATCTTCGGATCAGCCGCGCGCGGCGACGCCGGACCGGACAGCGACGTGGATTTCCTCGTGGACCTCGAACCCCGCCGGAGCCTGCTGGACCTCGGAAGCCTGCTCATGGACCTGCGCGAACTGCTCGGCCGGGACGTGGACGTCGTGACCGAGCCGAGCCTCCACTGGTACATCCGCGACCGCATCCTGCGCGAGGCCGTGCCCCTATGAAGGACGACCGCCTCTATCTCGTCCATATCCATGAGTGCATCCAACGCATCGAGCAGTACATCCGCGAAGGGCATGAGGTTTTCATGCGCTCCACCCTGGTACAGGACGCCGTCATCCGCAACCTTCAGGTGATGACGGAATCCACCCAACGGATCTCGGACGCCTTCAAGAAGCAGCACCCGAAGGTGGACTGGCGCGCGCTTGCCGGGTTTCGCAACGTGCTCGTTCACGATTACCTCGGTGTGGACAAGGATCGCGTCTGGCAGATTGTCGAGCACGACCTACCGGAGTTGAAACGCAACCTTCCCGAACCGCCCGCCAAACCGCCCCTCGAATAATGCAACCCCGAGGGCGATGGACGAAACGCTGCCGAACAACGCTTAGTCTTGCCCGCCGAGGTCCACCTTCGGGGCCGCGCGCTCGATGGCGGATTCGATTTCGAAGAACTCGGCCCTTTCGAAGTGGAACATGGAGGCCAGGATGTTCGTTGGAAACATTTCGCAGCGGTTGTTGAACTCGCGGACGTTGCCATTATAGAGCCGCCGCGAGGCCTGGAGCCGATCCTCCGTCTCGGCGAGTTGCTTCTGGAGGGCGAGAAAATTTTGGTTCGCCTTCAGGTCCGGGTATCCCTCGCGCAGCGCAAAAAGTTGCCGGAGGGCCTGGACCAGGAAGTTTTCGTCGCGTGCCTGCTCGGCGGGCGACCCGGTCGAGGCGACCGCGCGGGTGCGGGCCTCGACGACGCGCTCGAAGACCTCGCGCTCGTGGGCCGCGTAGCCCTTGACGGTCTCGACGAGGTTCGGAACAAGGTCGTAGCGGCGTTTGAGTTCCGTGTCGATGCCCGCCCACGACTCTTTCACGTGGTTCCGGCCTCGCACGAGGCTGTTGTACATGCCGACAATCACCAGCGCCACCACGAGGGCGAGAATCGCCGCCGGGATCAGGCAGCACGGCAGCCCGGCGACCAACTCTTTCTGGGCCAGAATGGCTGCGGCCGATGCGATGAATAGAATCATGCCTCGTCTCCCGTCGGTTGTCCGATGCCCCGCGCGCTGCGCACGTAGTCGGGAATGCTAGCGACGATTTCGCGGCCGATCTCGAACAGCCGGCGCACGTTCGCCGCGTCACCCTGGCTCTCGAAAAGGACCATCAACGGTCCTTTCATTTCCAGGCCCGGCGCCTGGCCGCACGCCAGAAGATACTCAATCAGCCGCGCGTGAAAAATGTCGTATGCGAACCGCCGATCCTCGGACGCAACGTGATAGCGCCGGCTGAACTCGTCGCTCTCGAAATCAATGTCATCCCACCCGACCCACGAGGCTAGCCGATCGAAGACCGTCTCGGTGCGCATCCGAAGCCCTGCGGCCAGGATCGGCAGGCCCATCACGAGCGCCTGGTAGGAGTGCGTCGATTTGTTCTTTCCGCTGCCGGTCGTATACCGATAGTCGAAGGCGACGACGGCCCGACCGTCCACTTCGCCGCAGATCACGTTCGACGCCCCCCGGCTGTGGCCGCGGCCGAACAGTTCGAACATCGCGTACTTGTCTTCCAGGCTCCACGGGTCGTCCGGGTAATACTCGAAGCCGAGTTCGGCAGCCAGGCGGGCCATCGCCTCGCGGCGCCGGCGCGCTCTCAGGATGCCGAAAACGATCAGCGCCGCGGCCAGCGCGATGAACGCCGGAAACACGATGCACGGAAAAATTTCCATCCGCTGCTCCCGCCAAGATGCGCGGATTATAGCGCCCCCGGCCTCCGGCGTCAAAGAAACCTACGGCCTTCGGCCGGCCCCCGGCCCCTTGATTCCTGCACGCCCGCCGGCTACTATATGCCTGTCATGAGCGACCCATTCGCCCCGATTCCGGAAATTCTCGCCGACCTCAAGGCTGGGCGCCTGATCGTCCTCGTGGACGACGAGCAGCGCGAAAACGAGGGGGACCTCGTCTGTGCTGCCGAAAAAGCCACGCCCGAGATCATCAATTTCATGGCGGCCCACGGCCGGGGACTCATCTGCCTGCCCATGGCCCCGGAACGGATTGACCGTCTGGACCTCCCGCCGCAGACGCCGGATAACACGAGCGCGTTCGGGACGGCCTTTACCATCTCGGTCGATGCGCGAACGGGCGTCACGACGGGCATCAGCGCCGCCGACCGTGCCCGTACGATCCAGGTGGCCGTCGCCGACGACGTTCGGCCCGAGGATCTGGCTCGTCCGGGCCACGTGTTCCCGATTCGCGCCCGGCAGGGCGGCGTCCTGGTGCGGGCAGGCCAGACCGAGGGCGCGGTGGACCTGGCGCGCCTGGCAGACCTGAAACCAGCCGGCGTCATCTGCGAAATCATGAAGGCGGACGGCACGATGGCCCGCGTGCCGGACCTCATCGGGTTCTGCCGCGAGCACGGCCTGAAGATGTGCTCGGTGGCCCAAACAATCGAGTTTCGCCGCAAACAAGAGCACCTCGTCCGCAAAGTTGCTCAGGCCCGCCTGCCGACGCGGCACGGCGTCTTCGATCTGCATGTGTACGAGGCCCAGGTGGACCCCTACCCGCACGTGGCGTTGACTCTCGGCGGCATCGGCGTCGCCGACAAGGACGGCAAGACGCCCGTCCAGACCGAGCCGGTCCTCGTCCGCATCCACTCGGAATGCCTGACCGGCGACGTCTTCCGGAGCCTGGCGTGCGACTGCGGCCAGCAGTTGGACCTGGCGATGGCGCGCGTCGCCCAGGAAGGGCGCGGCGCCATCGTTTACATGCGCCAGGAGGGCCGCGGCATCGGCCTCGTGAACAAGATCCGCGCCTATCGGCTCCAGCAGGAAGAGGGCCTCGACACGGTCGAGGCGAACGAGCATCTCGGCTTCGAGCCGGACCTCCGGGAATACGGCATCGGGGCCCAGATCATGGTGGACTTAGGGATACGCCAGGTCCGCCTGATGACGAACAACCCGCGCAAGGTCGTCGCCCTCGAAGGCTACAGCCTGAAGATCGTCGAGCGCGTGCCGCTCGTGGTCGAACCGAACGAACTGAACGCCCGTTACCTCGACACGAAGCGCCGCAAGATGGGCCACATACTGGACGAGCCGTCCGAGTAGAGCCTCCTCCCCCGACACGCTTGAAGGGTTGCCCTTTGTCGCGCCAAACCTGCACAGACCGGTTCCCGAACTGCGCGGCAACCGGTGAACGTCCGACGGCCTAACTCAGGACTTCCTCGACGGTTTTGGGGTTGATGAGGCCGCGGAGTTTTCCGAGCGCGCGGCCCTCGATCTGGCGGATGCGCTCCTTGGTGACGCCGAAGTGCTGGCCCACTTCCTCGAGGGTCTGCGGGCCGGGCGTGTCGCCCAAGCCGAAGCGGCGCATCACGATCTCGCGCTCGCGCGGCCCGAGTTGGTCGAGCACCCGTTCGATGGACTGGCGGACGGAGATGTCGGGCTCCTGGTACGGCTCTTCGCCCTCGAAGCGGAGGTCGTGGCTCGTTTCCAGGAGTTCCTCTCGGCCCGTCTGGAACCGTTCCCGGCGGACGCCGGCCTTCGGCACGCTGCGGGCGAAGTTCTTCATGATCGCCCACGAGGCGTAGGTCGAGAACTTGAAACCCCGCGTGTAATCGAACTTGTCGACCGCGCGGATGAGGCTCATGTTTCCGTCGGAGATCAACTCGAAAAAGTTCGTTTGCGGCCCGACGTGCCGCTTCGCGATGTTCACCACCAGCCGAAGGTTCGCCTGGATGATGCCGTTCTTCACGCGGTGCGCCTCGTCCAGCAGGCGCTCGATCTCATCGATGTCGACCACCTTGGGCGAAACCGTGCCCTCGAGCCCCTCGCGCAATTTGGCGGCCTTGAACTTCAGGTAGTTGTAGCGGCGGAAGAGGTCCCGCTCCTCCTCCCTCGACAGAAGGGCCGTCTTATAGAGGCTCTTCAGATAGATGGGCAGGCCTTTCGGGGGCGAGGGCCTGCGTTTTCCCTCCGCCGCCTCGGCCGCGCCGCCCAGGATCAGGGCATCCGCATCCGGACGTTCGAACTCCGGGCTCGGCATGAACTCAATCGGTTCCCGGAGGATCTCGCGGGCCCGCTCTTCCGTGATGATCCGGTAGATGCTGGACCGGGTGCGGCAAAAGCGCCTCGCCAGACCGTGCACGCTCACGCCGCGCTGGTACGCCTGGTAAATCAGGCGCCGGTCGTAGGCCCGCAGCGGCTCCCCGACCTCCGGGAATAGTTTTTTGTACGGGTGCTGGCGGTCGTAGTCC
>Ga0307380_10004139_pt1 | contig 19695 bp, 11 predicted proteins | sample UN3MG_FD_202239 | JGI IMG/M metagenome (GOLD analysis project Ga0307380, IMG submission 202239) | Soil microbial communities from Risofladan, Vaasa, Finland - UN-3 | ecosystem: Environmental > Terrestrial > Soil > Coastal area > Acid sulfate soil | place: Finland: Risofladan, Vaasa | collected... | reverse complement strand
TTTTGAGTGTAACCTTATTCGAGAAAGTGTCTATTTTACAAGTACTTATGGAAGCTGGTTACAAAACTGACAATACTGATTTTTGTAACCAGTTGATGTTATTCGACTTATAACCGGACAGTAGTGGAATATTATATGTAGTAAAATGATTTATTAATTCTTTTGTGCCGGTTCCGGGTTTGACTGTATCGGCTTTTGATGGATTGACTTTTTTAAGTTGGCTTTTACGCAGGATGGAACAAAGACATGCTATGTGCAATCGACATGCTTTTACTCTAATAGAACTGTTGGTAGTGATCGCCGTCATTGCCCTTCTGCTGGCAATCCTCATGCCGGCTCTTAATAAGGCCAGAGAACTTGCCCAAGGTGCAGCATGCAAGGGGAACCTGAAGAACTACACTCTTGCACTGTTAATGTACCTTGGGGATAACGATAATAAGTTCTGCGACCCCGACAAGTGCTATTTTTCCCGGCGTGAGCCTTTCCCCATAGAATCAGGGTTACCGAGTGGACAACATCTGCATCTTCGCTGGTGCAACGGGGATTTGAACCTCAGAAGCCATCCGGAATATGGTGGAACATTGTACAGTTACATGGAGGATGCCAGAGCTTTTATCTGTCCAACTTTTTCTCGCCTGGCTGCAAGACGTTCAGAAGACCAGTTCTTTATGGCCTATGGTGAGACGCTTGGAAACTATAAGCCCTGGTACAATTACACTATGAATGCTTTCCTGGGTGACAGACGCGGAGTGGTTAAGAAAACGAGAGTACTGACACTGTCTGAGGTCAGACGCCCGGGAGAAACTTTCGCGTTCACAGAGGAAAGCTCGTTGGTCGACACTCAGTATAACGTCTCAGGGCTAAATGACACTTTTATGGTACCTGGCGATGATAACATGATAGAAGGTTGGTTAAATAGCGTTGGTGGCGATGCCTGGTCGGTCAAACCGGGTCCCGAAGGTGTGGGCCCGTTCTATGATGTCATAGCCGGCTTTCACCATGCTCCCACCAGCGATAAGTTGCGAGGAAAGGGTAACTGTGCCTTTCTGGATGGGCACATCGCAGCCCATCCACGTTCAGAGACATTCCCCTTAGCCTGGCCACGCTGATTAGACCCGGCAGGATTTTTTTATGAGAGAGGTGATTTTATCGTTTGTTTCTTGCGTATTTATTTCGCGTCGTAAAGTCGATTAGATTTTTTTGGAGGTTGAATTATGATTAACAAATGTTTTGTAAGATTATTAACTTCAATGATTGTTGTGATGATTCCTGGCAGTCTCAGCACAACGACGGCAAATGCCAGCTACCCCATACTTATGCTGGATATTAGCAACAGAAATGTTGCTTCACAGACAGAGCCTGGCTTTACTTCTTTTACCCTCGCCGACAGTGGCTCGGAGGTGGATGGTATTATGATTGAACTTGCAGGCACTCTCGATGCACGCTGGCGGGGCGCACCAACCGGAATAGGGTACGAGCTAATCTATCGTGATTTCATCTTTTCTCGGCCGGGTGGTATGACGGTCACGTTATCAGGGCTCCAGGCCAATCAAGTCTACGAGATAACTATTTATGCATATGACACAGGCAGCGCAGGCGATCGGATCGGGGAATGGACAAGCAACGGGGAACATGTTCTCACGACTGCGTTCAACGGCGGTATAGCACCTCGGAATGAATATGACAACGCCTTTACCGGTACAGCTCAGTCAGATGACACCGGCACAATCGTCCTGGAATGTGGTCCTGGAGAAGGCACCATCGAAGAATCGGGTGCGAGCAATCCTTTTGGCTTTATGAACGCCTTAGTGGTCTCTTCGATGACCCCGTTAACAAAGGCCCGGCGTCCCGAGCCGGCTGATGGTGTTCTGCATTCCGGTACAGAGGTTAGTCTTGGGTGGCTGCCGGGAGGTTATGCTGTCTTGCACAATGTGTATTTCGGTGACAATTTTATCAATGTAGACAGCGCTACTACAGGAGATACGGAGACATTCATCGGTTCCACAACCGACAGTTTCTTCCTCCTCGGCAGCGCCGGAAGTCCTTATCCGGAGGGGCTACCTCCGGGAACAACATATTACTGGCGAATCGATGAGGTGAATGACCTGCACACCGACAGCCCGTGGAAAGGCGATGTATGGAGCTTCACAGTCCCCTCAAAGACTGCCTTCAATCCCATTCCGGTCGATGGTGTCATGTTCGTTGACCCAAATATCACGCTGAGCTGGATTCCAGGCGCAGATTCGGTCATGCATCAGTTGTATTTCGGCGACAACCTCCAGGATGTACAAGCCGGCGCCGGGGGAACAGACAAAGGTTCCGTCACAACTGCTTCCTTCAACCCAGGCCTGCTGGAAATCGAGAAGACCTATTATTGGCGGGTCGACGAGTTCGACGGCAGCCAAACACATACAGGCAATGTCTGGAGCTTCACTACTACTCTTGAAGGCCTTGGTACGGTCGTTCTTGATATGTGGGAGGGCATTGCCGGTTCCACTTTGAACCTCCTCCTGGAGAATCCGAGCTATCCGGACGACCCAACCTGGAGCGATGCATTAACCGAGTTCGGCACCGCGGACAGCATTGGCGACAGCTATGGAGCCCGAATTCATGGCTGGCTCTATGCGCCGCTGACCGGTGAGTATACGTTCTGGTTCTCCAGTGCCGACCAGGGCGAATTGTGGATGAGCACCGATGACGATCCCACCAATGTACAACTGCTCGCTTCTGAACCTGTCTGGGGATCCTACGATACTTTTTCTCGGCAGTCCGAACCTGTCTCATTGACAGGCGGAAACAAATACTACATCATGACGTTGTGGAAGGAAGGTCCTGATTGGGACCACTGCCAGGTGGCCTGGCGAGGCGCCGGCATCCGCGAGCAAGAGATAATTCAAGGTAGCTACCTGTCGCCATACGAGCCAATAAATGCATTTGGTCCGGTCCCCACAGACGGTGCCATAGATGTAAGGCGGGCACCTGTTCTTGGCTGGAAACCTGGAAAACATGCTGCTTCGCATGATGTGTACTTCGGCACCGACCAAGAGGCTGTGCGCAATGCCGGCACAGGCTCACCTGAATATAAAGTCACCGGGGACATTGGTGCCGAGAGCTTTGACCCTGGAGAGCTTGAGCTGGAGACCACCTACTACTGGCGTATTGATGAGGTCAATAACCTCAACCCTGACAGTCCATGGGTGGGCGAAGTCTGGAGCTTCACAACAGGCAGCTTCCTTATCGTAGATGATTTCGAGGACTACAATGACTATCCTCCCGATGAGATATACAGTACGTGGATGGACGGATATGAGATTGAGACAAACGGTGCCCTTGTAGGTTATAACTTAGATCAGGCAGATTTTATTGAGGGAAAGCACATCGCCGAAACAACGATTGTTCACGGTGGCAGGCAGTCAATGCCGTATTTCTACAACAACGTTGGTACCGCAACTTATTCGCAAGCCGAACGTCAGTTTGGCCCCGCGCAGGATTGGACAAGAGAAGGTGTTACAGAATTGTCGCTGTGGTTTAGAGGTTATCCGGGGCTTGTCGGCAGCTTCACAGAAGGCCCTGCTGGCACCTACACCATAACCGCTTCCGGCGCAGATATCACAGGTCAGGCTGACGAGTTCCACTATGCCTATAAGATGCTCACCGGCCCCGGCTCAATCATAGCAAGGGTCATGAGCGTCGATAACACCGACCCATGGGCCAAGGCCGGCGTTATGATTCGTGAGACGTTGGAGCCGGGCTCCAAACATGCCTTCGTATGTGTTACGCCCGGTAGCGGGGTAGCCTCCGAGGGCCGTACCAATACTGGTGGTGATAGTTTCACCGCGAGCCAGGCCGGGATAACTGCACCGCACTGGGTGAAATTGGAGCGCGACGTCAGCGGTAACTTTACAGCTTCCCATTCGGCTGATGGCTCCACCTGGACACCGGTAGAGAACGCTATGAGTCAGGGCATCCAGATGAGCGCGAGTGTCTATATAGGTTTGGCAGTGACGTCACATAACACTGATGCAACGTGTGAAGCCCAATTCTCTAACGTTAACATCACCGGTAACGTTAGCCAGCAGCAGTGGATGAATCAGGATATTGGTATAACAAGTAATGGTCCTGAGCCGATGTATGTGGTTCTTAATGGCAGCGCTGTGGTCTATAACGAAAATCCGGATGCATCATTGATAGATGAGTGGACCGAATGGAGAATCGACCTGCAGGCGTTTGCTGACCAGGGCGTGGATTTGACTAATGTCAATAGCATCGGTATCGGCATAGGCACCCAAGATAACACAACAACTGGCGATTCAGGGACTATGTACTTTGACGACATTCGGTTGTATCGACCTTGAGATTCAACTGTAGATTAAACATTATTTCTGCTGGAATGGCAGAAAGATTTGCATGAGAACGGGGCTTATACTGATTGATTCGGTATAGGCCCCTTGTTTTAAGGCAATGTGGCAACTCAGTGCACCGAGGCTTAAACCTGCGAATTGTTGACAAATAGTAATAAGGTAGTGTTTGTAAGTGCTTTGCTGAAAAATGCTTATCTTTATACTAAAAAAACTTATGAAGCTGGCCGAAACCAAACGTATCGCTGATTATATCGAGATGAATTTCGTCATAAGAGACAACAGGCTAATATTTGTGGGAATTCTAACCGCCGTTGTCCAGCCCCTTGCCGCCGATCAACTGGAAAACTATGTAGTTGGCTGTTAACTCCGGTATTAAGCCATTCTCCATTCGTTCCCATACATCACTATCGAACACCCTTTGGTCATTGCATAATGTAACATGGCCGTCCTTGAAAAGAGTGTTGACCGCATGATTTTTCTGTCTCTTGTGACTTATCTGGTCTTTGTGCCGGATTAAGTCGGTCATGTAGGGAATATAGGGATCAAGCATGTCGATTCTTTTCGCTGTTTCATCGGGCATACCGGTGGTGCTGTTTTTTGGACTTTTGGGGTCTATCGGAAGATAAGTATATCCCATACGCACCCATTGATTATGTCCCTGCCCGTCCAGGGTATTGAAATTCTGGGGGAGCCTTCCCCAGGGCTTAGGGCTGTTGTAAGACTCAAACTTGTAAAGTAGATTTTTATTCGAGGGGCAATAAAACACCTTCGGATCTGCTATGTACTTCCCTTCGTATAAAAGGGCCAGTTTCATAGGAAGTGGCCTGCCGCCGGGGTCAACAAAGAGAGCCTCGCTACGATACAAGGCATAGGAATGAATTAACAAATAAGGATTAGTGTTTGTGTTGTCGGAGTTATATACCGGCATGAGATTCTCATTGTCCGATGCATAAGCTGTTACGGCCACGCCAATCTGTTTTACCTGGCTGGAACAGACAACTCGCTTGGCAGATTCCCGGACCCTGTGCAATGCGGGCATAAGAATACCCATTAAAAGAGCAATAATCGCAATTACTACAAGTAATTCGATTAATGTAAACCCAACTCTTTTGATTTCCATAATGCCCTTATTTCCTGCAAAAGCAGGCTTAGCAGTAACTCGTTCACTTAAGCCAGGACATCGATACCTGTAATGAAGCCTGTATGAAAATCCCCAACAGGATTTATCTTTACTGCGTTTGCTCCTGGCCCCCGGATATATATAGCCGGATATCGTCAATCAATACAGTACCGAAACCGCCGGCTGTACCAGTCCTTTCAAAGCCAATACCAAGAGTCGTAACATTGCCAATATCAATACCAAACGCCGCAAGGTCAATATTCCACTCCTGCCAGGTGGATTGCTGCAAATAATCCAGTTCACCATCATATATAACCTTGACGTCATTAAGCTTAAGGTACATTTGTTCTGTACTGGAATTAAACGGGCCTCCATAGAACCAAAGCGATAACACCTTAAAATCATCTATAGTCCAATCCGTGCCAATCGCCAGGTCCTCAAGGTTCACAGTAACCTCTGAATAAGTCGCAGTGCTGTTGCTGTACGCCAATGGGACTGACTGCACACCACCATGAACTTTCTCAGTCTCAAGAGACTTACCTACAACATAACCCATGGTGGCCCCGTTAACGGACGGATTCTCATAACCGTCCGTCCATGTATAATAGACTAGGTTGCTGCCCTGCTCCTCGACCGGGATGTCATTGTAGCTCTCGAAATCGTCCACCACCATATAGTCGGCCACTGTAAACTCCCAGACAACGCCTTTCCATGGACTATTTGGGTCCAGCTCATTGACTTCATCAATCCGCCAGTAATATGTTTTGCTCAATTCAAGAGACTCCGGAATAAAGCTGGATTGTACCTGATTGCCTTTGAATGAAGACCACATTCCCGGAACATTGTTGGCATCATTTACATCGTTGAAATCGGCTCCGATATAAACATCATGCGAGGCCGCATAAAGTCCCGGCGTCCAGCCGAGAGCGGGTCCGTCGAGCGTTCGTTCCAGCATATCCAGATGACGCGGATTCGGATCCCATGCAAGCTCCGGGTCGAGCATCCTGGCCGTCACCGTGGTCTGATTTGGTTCTGTGGTATAGGTCATATCCACTATGCCCAGGCCGCCATAGCCGACAATCCAGCCCCGATTGATATACACGTTTACTGTTGAAGTATAATCGCCGGGCAATATCAACGTACCTTCTGTGATTTCCATCAGGGGATCTCCGTAAATTTGCTCCGGATCCCGGAGATTGCCGGCGTTAATAGTCCCACCATACAGGTATAAGCGAGCAACACCGGTAGTACTCGATGTATTACCTTGTGCCAATTTGATGTTATCCTGAACATTGACCACGCCGCCATATATATAAAAGGTACCGGTCCCATATGTCGCAATCTCAAGGTCGGTTGAGTTTCCCTCGAAGTTCATCGTTCCGTCGTACATATATACTACGCCGTTACCACTTGCATTTTTCCCAATTTCGATTTTATCATAAATGTTCAGCTCACCGCCGGTCATAATGAAAGTGCCCTTACCGTTCATTCCAACCCACAGTCTTCCGTTAAGCGAGCTTGCGGTGCCGCCGCTCATAACAAAAACGGCGTTGCTGTCGGACGGCTCTCCTATGCGAATATGCCCCCCGGTAGTAAGGGTACCTCCGGTCATATTTAAAACACTGTTACTGCCAACGTACACAGTCTCGCAATCAGCAGCCACAGAGGAGTCAATGATGCAATTAGCGTCCGGAAGGTCAGAAAGATTAATTCGAGCGGTATCTGCAGCGCCGGGTACACCATCGGGGTCCCAGTTCTCCGCGACATTCCACAAGATCCCCTCCCCGCCATTGTCCCAGACATAAGTTGCAGCCGAAGCGGCACCTGCCAAAACTACCACCAGTAAGATTGAGATTAGACAACCTGTTCTTTTACACATAATACACCTCCTCCAATAATATCCGGTTAATAATATCTACCATGACCACGCTTTTGGCGGGCAATAGCCTTTGATAACCGTGTACGCAGCCATACTTACATAAAACACTGCCGTAAAAAATAGCACTTCCCATTTGATGCGATTCTCCGTAAGGAGGCCTTAGGACTTACAATCGTGTCCTCACTACAAAATACACACTTTCAGGCCGCTATATGAACAGCCAGATGAAGCGAAGCCTCTTGAAGTTCGCCGGCAAAATATCGCTCTTCCGAGGGGCATTTACTATTTGCCTTGCTTAGAAAAAATCCTGAACGCATCAAAGTACCATAATACCGGAATCTCATTTAGATTTCAACAATTTTCCGGCCATATTCAACACGATGTACTGAAAAACGCTGAAAAACCCAAGTAATTATGCTGAAAAGAAAATATATCTCGTGCAGTAGATATACCGGGGAAACTCAGAAAACGACTCTCCGCAAGACGCCTAACGGCGGAGCGATTTGTGAGACTATAGTGGGTTGTGCCTGCCAAAAATTATATCCGTGGCTAAATAGGATCTCAAAAATAGTTGTTCGTTGAGAAGTTTATGGGTTTATTGATGTTTCAGTTAAAAGGTGGGGGGCGGATTCTGCTAAAATGGAAATTGAAATTGCAAATTTTCCAGGGTAAATGCAGACTTCGGGTGTTGTAATACCAATTCAACTTAATAAGTGCGCTTTATATAATGACGATTTATGATATAGTGGCCATTTATCCCACCCTCACGGCCGGAACGCTTTTAGAGTAAGGCGCAAGAATTAACTTGAATTCGTATAAGTGGTTTTTTCTGTCAAGCAACTCGTTTGTAAAGATGATGAAGTCCGCAGACTTTTGATATTGAGACGACTTTGCCTTTGGTAAGATTTTCAACAGTTCTGGGATTCGGTGAATTCTTTTTCAATGACAAATGAGTTCTGCAATTGTTGTAGTATTCAACATATCCGTCTAATATCTTGATCAGATGCTTTTGATTTAAGATTATGAAATGGTCAAGACATTGACCAGATAAAATAACGGAAAATAAAGCAAAAGCCAAAGGGAAAAGGGAAAAAAGTGCACATGTCGGAGTTGTCGGCTGACAAGAGTCGCGAATTTCTGTAACTCTTTACATGCCCAGGACTTATCCATTGCCGGCCATGCCGGCCCCGACATAAGAATCTGATTGAACCCTGGAGACCAAATCCAGGCCCATTTTTCAGCTAAAAATCACAGTTTCGACTCAAAATAGAGAGGGGCGTCGTACAGATTGCAGGGCGGCAAACTCGTCATGAGCAAATTCAAATAATGGTTGAAGACCGGTTCTTTCGAGGATTTGTCTGATCTTTGAAGAAACATCGCACAAAATGCACTTGTGTCCTAAACTATTCAGCAGCCTCTTTAATATAATTAGGCTGCTTATGCCTTCAGAAGTCAGTAGTTCGACGCTGGAAAAATCAATAATTACATCACATGTATATCCATCACGTACGATTTCGTTAACAGTTACAAGCTCATCTCTCAATTGTGGTTCTTGTAAACAAACAAAAAGAACGTTTTCTGGGAGGTGTTCAATCCTCATTTCGATTAGCCCCCTTTAGGACAACATCCATTTAGTTAGCTTCAAACGAATTATCGGAATGGCTTTTTCGCAGAAACCAGCCCTTTAATAAATTATAGCATAAGAATCGGGAAATCCAAATGAGAATGTCTGCGATGGTTTATCGTGATCTGGTGATTTTACGTAAACCCTTGTAAATAAACAAGGACGGAATTTTCGGCAGGGACAGGTTAATAGCGGGGGCAGGATTCGAACCTGCGACCTCCGGGTTATGGGCTATTTCGAGCCAATAACACAAGTTGTTATAAAATCAGTAACTTACACCACCAAAGGGATTTACACAACCCACTCTGCCTTACCATATACACCATGTTTACCATGTTTGTCAATATTTAGGGTACAAAATAGGGTATATTTTTTACACACGTTTCGAAGTAGCATATTTTCGTTGATAATGTGGACCCAGAGTAGGTCTGAGTATATTGTCCAAAGTTTGTCGTCGGATATCCACGCAAATATGTCGCTCTTCTTGTGTTTATTGCGACGTGGTATGCTGAACCTGTCGGAAAATCAGTGAAATTGAGATGAAATCTTGGTACTATAGTACTTGAAGTGTACAGGTGTGTTTTGCGAAATGTATATGGGAAATCCCAGATTATGTAATATAGGAAAGTGATGTCGAATTCGCTTCCAAAATCTTCAGGGCGGATGTCTGTTTCGCAATCTTGTTCACAAGATATAATAAAGCAACATTCAGGCCAAGGCTTGGAGCGGTTGCTACAAAGCTTTCTCTTTTTTATTCTTTTCTATCTGTATCTCTGGCTCTATGTGGATCTGCGACTTATATATCACGGGGCCGGCGTTATTACAAATTTCCCAGTCTTTTACAAAGGCTGGCCTTTTTTCCTGCTGTTTTTATCATATCCGGGCGGGCCTCTCGAATACCTCTCAGCTTTCCTTTCGCAACTCTTCTACTATTCCTGGGCAGGAGCCTTGGTTATAACAGTCCAGGCCTGGCTGATCAGCCTATGTATAGGCTACATGTTGAAAGCTACAAACTCATCGCGAATTCACTGGATTCGGTTTCTCCTGCCGACTCTTCTGCTTGTTCTCTACATACAATATACCTATCATTTTGTCACAACACTGGCTTTTCTGACTGCATTGCTTACGGCGTGTATATACTTGAAGGCAACTCTATCACGCGCTGAGATTTTCAGTTGTGTAAGCGCTTTTTTGACCCTGTCCGTCATTCTCTACTATCTTTCCGGCGGAGCTTTCCTGCTTTTTGCGGTTATATGCGCCATTTACGAACTGATTTTCAGGTTCCGGTGGAAGATGAGCCTGTTCTATTTTTTGTCCGCTGCGGCTATTCCCTACGTGTTGGGCCTTCTGATCTTCCGGCTCAGTATCATCGATGCCTTTAGTAATTTATTGCCCTTCTCATGGAAAATTCTGAAATATAATGCTCGCAAAAGAGCAATAACCATAGTCTATGTGCTTTATCTGCTTCCGCCTCTGATACTTCTTATAAACGGTCTTTGGCAGATGCTCCGGAAAAGACTGCATTTCGCAAAAAAGCGGACCGGCAGAAAGTCAGGAAAAAAGCACCGAAATAAAATCTCCAACCTGCCGGCACTGATATTTTCCTGGTATGGACGCTCGCCAAAACTCAAATATGTCACCGAGCTATTGCTTTTGCTTACCATCGCCGGTAGCATTGTTTTCTTTTCCCGCAATGAAAATCTTAGAACCCGGTTTAAAGTTGATTACTATGCCTACCACAAGATGTGGCCGGAATTGCTCACGTCCGCTCAACATAACCCTGAAAATCCCTTTATAGCTCACGCAGTCAATAGGGCTTTATATCATGTCGGCCGACTCGGCTATGATATGTTCTCCTGGCCACAACATCCGGATTACCTGTTTCTGTCTGATAAGAAATATAAGTGGATGTACTGGCAAATCTTCGATGTTTTTTTAGACATCGGTGTTGTAAACATGGCTGAAAATGCCCTGACTGAATGTCTCGAAGGGCTCGGTAGTCGTCCCATGATTTTACAGCGATTGGCCCTGATAAATATGGTAAAGGGTAATTTAGGCTCCGCCAAAATTTATCTCGGCGCGCTCAGTAAAACTCTTTTTCATGCTGAGTGGGCAAATAACTATCTTGACCGTCTGGAAACCGACCCAGACCTCTACGGGGACAAGTACATTCAACATCTGCGCTCTTTGTGCCTGGACAAGGATTGCCCCATGTACGCCCTTCTCAAGGAGAAAACTCTTTCATGGCTCCTGGAGAGGAACAGTCAAAATCGCATGGCGTTTGAATATCTAATGGCCTGGTATATGTTAAACAAGCAGTTGAGCAAACTTGTCCAGAATTGTGCGCGTTTACAAGATTTCGATTATCGCCAACTACCAACACATTATGAAGAAGCGGCCCTTATCTATTTGTACGGAACAGGAAAGCCTCTCCATTTGAACGGTTACCTATCAAGTCCTCAAAAGCGTCGACAGATCGAAGATTTTACCCGGCTCCTCAGTAGTTACGGTGGGAATAAACAAGCTGCCTCCAAAGAGCTGTCAAAAAAATTCCGAAACACTTATTTCTTCTATTATATTTATGCACCTTCAGGCTCGAATAAATGACTCAATCACATATACGTATGAAAGCAAAATTACATAAAACCAGAAAAGCTAAACTCATTTATGCGATAATCGTATGCGCACTTATAGCTGTTTCATTGCTTTATGCCTGCCGCGACAGAAAAGTCACGATCACACAATACAGTTCCATCGACCGACCAGCAAAAGTCCAGCCGGATTACGCCGGCAGTGTCATCCCGCCAAACATTGCTCCCCTGAACTTTATTATACAGCAGGATTGTTCAGGCTATTTCGTCAGAATACACTCTCGAAAAGGAAATCCAATTGAGATATTCAGCAATAAACCGAAGATTGTGATTCCGAAGCGAGCCTGGCATAAGCTTCTGGATTTGAACCGTGGCCGGCAGCTCAGTGTGGATATTTTTGTCAAATCAAAGGCTGCCACATTATCTTCTGATGCAGAAAATGAACAGTGGTCACGCTTTCAGACCCTCACCTGTGAAATTGCCCGTGAGGACATAGATACTTTCCTCGTATATCGAAAGATTCGACCGGGCCATGGAACCTGGAGAAATATGGGCATCTATCAGCGTAATCTTAGCAGCTTTGATGAATCAACTATATTAAATAATGGATATTTCAAGCATGGCTGTGTTAACTGCCACGCTTTCTGCGGAAATCGTACTGAAAAAATGTTAATCGGAATCCGCAGCGCAGATTATGGCAGCTCGGCTTTGCTTCTCGAAGGTGACAAAGTACGAAAGATTGGAACAAAGTTTGGATATACATCCTGGCATCCAAGCGGACAGGTTGCCGCATTTTCCGTCAACAAAGTCAGGCAGCTCTTTCATTCGGCCGCAAGCGAGGTCCGAGATGTGATGGACTTTGATTCTCTGATGGCTTATTACCTGGTTGACTCAAAAACTGTAAAGACCACACCGAATCTTGCCCGAAAAGATCGGCTCGAAACATATCCGACCTGGTCCGCTGATGGTCGTTACTTGTACTTCTGCAGCGCACCGATGACGTGGTCTGACCAGACTGTCGTTCCTGAATCCTACGACCAAATAAAGTACGATCTCGTCCGTATCAGTTACGACCTTGACCGTGACCAGTGGGGCCAACTGGAATCTGTGCTTTCGGCTGAAGATACAGGCCTAAGTATACTTTTGCCGCGAGTCAGCCCTGATGGTCATTGGCTTTTATTCTGCATGTGCAATTACGGCTGCTTCCCGGTTTATCAGCACAGCAGCGACCTGTATATAATGGACCTCGAAACAACCCAAAAAACAGGCATGTCTACACACCGTCGGCTCGATATCAACAGCAACGAAAGTGAAAGCTGGCATAGCTGGTCGAGTAACAGCCGATGGATAGTATTCAGCAGTAAAAGAGGCAGCGGCGTATTCACAAGAATATATATCGCATACGTAGATAAAAGCGGCAAGGTACAAAAGCCGATAAGGTTGCCTCAGAAAGATCCGGCGTATTATCAATCATGCCTTTGGACATACAGCGTCCCCGAACTTGTCACTGGGCCTGTCCGGGCAACAAAAGAAAAGCTGGGCAGAGTCGTCCGTAGTTCCGAAAAAATATCCGTCAAGATACCCATTACCATGGCCACGCCAAAAGCCGGCGAGCCCCCGGAATATCAGGAGCCAGGGCAGACCGAACGCGAGTAAGAGTGAAGATATATAGTGAGCTCGCTTCTAAATAACCAGATGCGAAAGAAGGCATCATCCGCAGCCGGCATCTCACTTGGTAAAAGGTGGGCAAAAAAAGTGCTTTTTTGGTCATTTTTTTGTTGACAATGTTTGTAAATACGTTAAAATACCCGTATGTTAGCCAGTAGGCAAACATAAACCGCCAGTAGGCGAAGATGACATTTCAGTTTGCATGTCTGTACTTGTCCGCCATAGTCTTGTGCGACGGCGGAAGCTGCAGCGCAGCAAGGCCGTTCGGTCCAGCAGGCCCAGTAAAATAAACATTAACCAATAATAAATAGGTTTTCCTAATGGCCACCGAAGCCCAAGACCACCCAAACCGCCTAAACGCCCCAAAAATCGAGCTCTGCTCGACCCTGAGCGAGCTTGCACTGAGCGCAGCCTGCCCTGAGCCTTGTCGAATGGGTCGAAGTGTCGAAGGGCCTGCCCTGCGTAGCCGGGTCCTCTCTCAGCCCTCTACATCTGTCGAGAAACCTCTACAAATCAGCTCTTTTTATGCAAAACAAACCCAATCTTGTCCGCCGTAGGCGGATTGCAAATGAACGTAAACTCACTAATAACAACGGATTATGAAAATAAATCCAATTGGACACTTGGTGAAAACAAACCCAATTCAAACCCAATCAAACCCAATTTCCTAAAAGCCAAAATGAATGTAAGCTCACTTATAACAAAGGATTACAGAAAAAAAGATGATTTCGCAGTCCGAAAAAACAAACCCAATTCAAACCCAATTTCCGTAAAGCCCAAAATGAGCGCAAACGCTTTTTTAAAAAAGGATTATGAAAATGAAACCGCCTTCCGGCTCCAAAAAAACAAACCCAATCAAAGCCAATTTCCGAAAGCCCAAAATGAACTTAGAGCTTATCCGAATAACCGGGTCGTTATGAGGCCGAGCGAAAAGTTCGAGGCCAAGGCGGCAGGCCAAAAAGGCTCGGAGGCGTGGTTTTCTCCACGTCGAGAACGTTTTTGGCCGACAACGCAGGCATCGGGCTTTGCAGCCGGCCGCAATAGATCGGGTTATTGGGATAGGCTCTTAACATCGCTTGCCAAAAAATCTGGCCACACCCCCTGTACTGAAACTATCGAAAAATTGTTGATATTGAGATGAAATTATGTTATTATGAGACTTGGAGCTTGTAGGAGTGTTTTTGTGAAGTGTAAATGGGAAATCTCTGCATAATCTGGTTCCTCGTTCCGGTCATGATATAGCAGAAAACCGGAGATTTTCCTTGACGGGAAGGTGGGTAATTTGGTACAAAGAAATTTAGTGAGGCTCATGCCGTATAGTCTTACATCTGTGGATTCCGGTCTTCAAGCACCGGCATTAAATTTTTTATATTTCAGGTCGTTTTGTAGAAATTTTATTGAGGGAGGCACAGAGTTGTGGGCGGGAACTTTGTACCTAAATAGTGGCTTTTTTTTACTTTTAGCCCATGGTTAGCTCTCTAAGGAAAGGAGGTGGTAGCAAAACGTGAGTAATCATCCTGAACAAGGATGGATTGAATGTGGTGCAGCTAAAACTATTATCAATCATTATATTTGAAGGAGGCGTATTATGTTTAGAAAATTGATTTTTGTATTTTCTCTTGTTTTTGTGCTGAGTTTGGTTAGCAGGGTCCCGGCTCAAGATGTGCTCATCCCCAGCCCGGGGGCCATGCCGGTGCTCGACGGTATCATCGATGAGGTATGGTTTTTTTCGACAGAACAGACGATAGGCACCAGTCAAGTAGGAACCGCCCCCAGTTCGCCTGCAGATTGCTCTGGTACCTGGCGGGCACTCTGGGATTGGGAATGTCTGTATGTGCTGGTCGAGGTGAATGATGATACTCTGACTAACGACTCGGGGGGGGGCGACAATAAATGGAACGATGACAGTGTCGAAGTCTATGTCGATGGTGATAATAGCAAAAGGGCCAACGTAGACGAAAATGACCACCAGTATACCTGTAGGTGGAATAACGCAGTATTGGAAGTACCCAGTGCAATCCACAACGGAGCTCCAAGCTTAGTGGGTGTTGAATACGCTGTAGCTACGACCGACGATGGTTATCTTCTTGAAATCAAGCTGCCGTGGATGAGCATAATGGGTGAGCCGGCAACGCCCGACCAACTGATTGGTTTCGATGTATGGATTAACGATGATGACGATGAAGGCAATCGAGACTCACAGGTTTCCTGGTATTCAACCGATGGAAATGGTTGGCAGGATCCGAGTGTGTGGGCAGTTGCTCAACTCGTGGGGGGTAACAAAGCAGCTAATCCAAATCCGGCTGACGGTGCCATCCATACGGATACATGGGCAACTCTTAGCTGGCTGGCGGCATCCTCTGCTGTCTCGCACGATGTGTACTTCAGTGATAGTATGGCAGATGTAGAGAAGGGAGCCCCGGAGGCTTTCCAGGGCAATCAGACCGCGACATTCCTTGTTGTAGGATTCCCCGGATTTGCTATTCCAGAGGGCCTTGTTCAGGGCACGAGGTATTACTGGAGGATCGATGAGGTTAGTGCCGAGGGTGCGGTATACACAGGTGATGTGTGGAGTTTTATAGTCCCCTCCAAATCGGCCTATGAACCCAACCCGGTTGACGACGGTAAATTTGTGGACCCGGATGTAATTCTTAGCTGGACAGCAGGTCATGGTGCGAAATTGCACACCGTGTACTTCGGTGATGATTTTGATAGTGTGAGCAGTGCTACTGGAGGAGCTCAAATAGGAGTTAAAACCTATACTCCCGGCACTCTTGAATTAGAGAAGACCTACTACTGGCGGGTTGATGAGTTCGATGGCTCCACCACATATACAGGCGATGTCTGGAGCTTTAAGATTGCAAAAGCTGGTGGAGGTCTACGAGCAGATTACTACGGAGGTACGGACCTTAGGGCTTTCATTCTGACCCGCACAGATCCTCAAATCAACTTTAGCTGGGGCGACCCCGGCGGGCCGGATCCAGCGGTCGGCGATGATGACTTCTCAGCCAGATGGAGTGGTGAAGTAGAGGCTGGATATACTGAAACCTACACCTTCTACCCCAAGACCGATGATGGTGTACGACTATGGGTAGATGGTAAACAGCTTGTTGATTCCTGGGAATCGGTTCCATTATACCCAATCGAACACAGTGGAACGATTGACCTTATCGCCGGGAATACTTACAGCATTGTAATGGAGTATTTTGAGAGCACGGCTAATGCGATAGCAGAGCTGCGATGGGAAAGTCCGTCCACGCCAAAGCAGATCATTCCGCAGGCTGCATTGTCACTACCTGTAAAGGCCAGCAGCGCGAACCCACCGAACGGCGCTGCAGATGTAAAACAGACAACTATTCTTACCTGGGATGCCGGAGATTATGCTTCTTCGCATGAAGTCTATTTTGGCACCGACCAAGAGGCCATCCGCAATGCCGATACAAGCTTGCCCGAGTACAAAGGTACAAGGAACCTTGGTTCCCAGAGCTATGACCCCGGAAAACTGTCCTGGTATACCACTTACTACTGGCGTGTTGACGAGGTCAATAACCTCAATCCCGACAGTCCGTGGGTAGGCAACGTATGGAGCTTTACGGTAGCCGACTTCATTCACGTAGAGGATTTTGAGGACTATAACGACTATCCGCCTGACGAGATATTCAATATGTGGATAGATGGATATGGGACCACGACAAACGGTTCCACGGCGGGTTATCCTGAGCCGGACTTCCCTGCGGGAGAGCATTATGTTGAGACTTCGATTGTTCACGGCGTCGGTCAATCGATGCCGTTGTTCTACGACAACAATCTCAAATACTCTGAGGTGGCCATGACCTTGGTCTCGACGCGTGACTGGACAGAGCAAGGTGTTGGAGTATTGTCGCTGTGGTTCTACGGTGATGCTTCTAATGCTGCTGAGCGGATGTATGTATCTCTCAACGGCAGCGCGGTGGTCTATCACGATGATTCCGACGCGGCGCTGATAAATACTTGGACGGAATGGAGAATCGACCTGCAAGATTTTGCGGCTCAAGGTGTGAACCTTGCCAATGTCAATACGATTGCTATTGGCTTCGGCGATAAGAATAATCTGAAAGCTGGCGGTTCAGGTATGGTCTTTTTTGATGACATTCGACTGTATCGTCCGGCACCAGAGCCGGCACCGTAAGCTGGGATTTAGATGACAATTAAAATTGCGTGGTTGATGTAGCAAATATGTATCAATTTGGGGCTTATACTGAATGTTTCGGTATAGGCCCCTTTATCTTGGAGTAATATCAACTCCATAGGTTAAACCAGCTCACGATTTTCTGCAGGAAGGCTGTGAGAAGTGTTTTAGCGTTCTACAATGGCCAAACTCAAGCCGAAGGGTATCAGAGGTAGGGTTGGAGGATTTTAATGCAAATTAGAATGAAAAGAGCGGGCCGAAAGTTGGATGAAAGGAGTAAAAGGTTATATGATTGATACATTTATTTTCATCCGGCTACTTAATCAATTACGAGTTTTTGTGTCGCATAGCCGACACAAATGCTCTATTGGACTGAACCGCTGACGAGTTATTTAATCAATTACGAGTTTTTGTGACGCGTAGCCGACACAAATGCTTTATTGGACTGAACCGCTGACGAGTTATTTGGAATTTTAATAAGCAAACGAATTTCGTATCATTGGTGAGAAGCGGACGGTTTGGTACGATTAGATCTTGCTCGAGGGGGGATTGGTTGGTCTATTGGGGACGGTCTGTGGCTTATCAGGTCTGAACGCTGACAAATTCGGGGCCTTCTTTCAATGTATAGACAGACCGGTATTGTCATGTCCACGGAAGGTTCATGTTTCGGATTAGACTTGATAGTCGATGAGATTAAGGTAAGCTGTCTCACGGTGGTGCCCTCCCTTGGCGGGGTAGGCGCCCTATCCGGATGAGCATGCCCTTCTGGCAATGAGGGCATGATCTGGCTTCTGATGTAGGAGATACCTCCGCATCCGTATCTTCTTCAAATCGTTCTGGCTGATCATTTCCGGATTGGGTCAAGGTCTGCTGCATCTTAAGCAATTTATTGCGGTTCGAGGGACTCCACAAGCCATAGTAGCGCACTTTGTGAACACCCGTCGGCAACACATGCTGTAGAAAACGCCGGATGAACTCCTCGGCGCTGACGGTCATGGTTTTTGTATGAGCACCGCCGGAACCCTTATACCGAAAGGTAACCTTCCCGTTGTCGGCCGAGATGATTCGACTGTTAATGATGGCGACACGGTGAATGTAGCGGGCGAGATAATTGAGGACTGTACGGGTGCCCTGGACGGTCGGTTTAGAATGAGCGACCCATTCTTTCTGCCATATGTATCTCGGCAGGCGAATATCCTTAAAGCGCCTCTCAATACGCTTGCGAAAGATTTTGCGAAACAGCCTTGATAACGCCTTGACGGGTACCAGATAGTTGTCTCTGGCTGGCATCCACGTGCGCCCATCCGACGACAAGCCTCCGCCGGTGACCAGGCAATGTACGTGAAGATGGTACGAAAGATTTGAACCCCATGTATGCAGAACCGCCATCACACCCACTTGACCACCGACGTAACGGGGATCGGCTGTCAGCTTGAGGATAGAATCAGCGGCGGATTTGATGAGCAGGCCATAGGCTTCTTGCTGATGACGGCGCACAAATGCCCTGAGCTCATGCGGCAACGTAAAGATCACATGATAATACGGTACCGGCAAGAGTTCCTTCTGCCGCCCCTGGAGCCATGCCTGAGTGTCGCTCTTGTGGCATTTCGGACAACTGCGGTTACGACAGGAGTGATAAGAATACTGCAGCCGGCCACAGTGATTACATTCAAATACATGGCCCCCCATGGCGGGTGTACGGCATCTGAGTATGTCCTTGAATGCACGTCGATGACTGGGCGGCATTCTTTCGACGAACTTCTGCAAATACTCGGTGCCGTAGCGTCTGAAGACATCTGCCACTTCGACCACGGCGATCAATCACGTCTCATGAGCTTGTTGATCTTTGTCTGGACATCCACCTTGGTACCCTGGGACAGATGTAAATAGATAAATGTAGAGCTAATACTCTTGTGACCCAGAAGCGATTGAATTACGCGCAGATGGACACCGGCCTCCAGAAGATGAGTGGCGTACGAATGCCGCAGCGTGTGGCAGTTTACGTTCTTGCGTATATGAGACTGCCGGAGGGTTGCCGTGAGGCAGCGTTGCACGCAGCTTAGGCCATAATTCAGCTCCACATTGAGGACAATGTTTTTTTTCAGCCATAATACTACCTTCTTTCCGATACCGGCCGCTTCTATCTATTACTTATGCAAACTAAGTAGGAACGCATAAAGTATCATGCAGCTTTTTTGTTAACATCATCATGATCAAACATAAATCCCATCTTTTTGCGGTGACCATTGACACAGGCAACACCACGACGAAAGGCCGCGACCAA
>Ga0307380_10004137_pt1 | contig 19696 bp, 43 predicted proteins | sample UN3MG_FD_202239 | JGI IMG/M metagenome (GOLD analysis project Ga0307380, IMG submission 202239) | Soil microbial communities from Risofladan, Vaasa, Finland - UN-3 | ecosystem: Environmental > Terrestrial > Soil > Coastal area > Acid sulfate soil | place: Finland: Risofladan, Vaasa | collected... | reverse complement strand
ATGAGGGGTACACGTACTCCTACAGTGGGCAGACCCATGTGTGGCGTGATTGGACGCCAGCCATGGTGTCGCTACGTCGGTCCGTTGAGGATCGGATGGGCATGGGGTTCGATGGAGTTTTGCTCATGTACGCCAGCGTGCTCGGGTGAGCAAGCCTCGGATCTCGCTTCGGAATCGAATGAGTCGCCACCTCCTGTGTCCGCCCTCGCATCACCAGCGATCCTGTTCTGTGCGCAGGAAAAGTTATCTGCGCACGAAACCCATGGCCGATCAAGAAGGAAATGGAGCTTGGAGGCGGCTTCATGGCGATGACGAAATCCCTTGTGGCACCAGAATGATCCGTCGGGCCTAGCTGCGAGGTACAGTGGGGCATGTGGAACCAAATCGGGTCCAAGCTCCATTTCCTTCTTGATCAGCAGGAGGAGCACGCGTGGGTTCGGCCTACCGCATGTGGTCGTCACAAGGTCCCGTCGCACCGTGTTCGGATCTTTGAGCAGGAACCGGGGGTGACGTATGCCTCGGATCTCCTTCCTCGTTGTGGGCTGTGTGAACGTACTCATGCAGCCCGTGAAGCAGAGGATCTAATCGTTGTCGAGGGGAAGCCTCGCGTGTTCCACCTACGGCGTGCGTGGGAGGATGCCGCGATGTGCGGTGAGGTCTCGGTTCGGCATTGCGGCAAGCCGTTGGTCACTTGGGGTCGCCCCACGCCTCCAGGGCCGCCGCAGCCTACGTTTTGTACGGGGTGTCAGGGCGAGAGCGGGATGTGGTCGCGTGGCGCGCAGTGGACGGCCAGAATTTGAAAAGGACCATGTGGATGAGCGGACGCGACCATCTCCGTGGACGGCGTTGGTCCTGGCTCGGGGCAGGGGCAGTGTCCGGTCCCCCTCCTATACCTTGGGCACGGTGTGAGCGCCCGACGCGTTGCTGCCAGATACCGTGAAGCCCGGAGGGGTCAGACGACGTGGTACGCGGATTGGTGGATGCGCTACGTCATGGACGCGCAGGGGTCTCTGGCATCGGGTGCAGACCCCGTGGAGGTAGTGGTGGCTGTTGAGGCCAAGCTCATGGGGTGGGCGGAGGCGTATCGCGTCAAGTTCCCGCGTTGGGTCCCGATGCTGGACACGATGGAGGATGCCGACGGGGATCCCGACGTTGCTGAGGAGCTATTGAACACGGTGTCCTACATGGCGCCGAGTCGTGGATCTGAGCAGACCTATGTCGTATTTGGGAACGCGGAGCCTTTGCCCGACACGCCTTTCCTCCGTGCTCATGCTGTCCACGAGTACCCTGATGGGACGATGGATCCTCTTGGCGTTGGTTCGGACGTACTTGATCACGTAGCTGCGGGTCGGATGCAGGTGTGGAAGGTGCGAGGCAAGGCCGTAGGTGAGGATGGGGATGGTGCGCCGTTGGTCACAGACACCCGAATGCTTGAGCCGATCCCGTGCGAGGCGATTGGTCTTGAGTGTCAGGAGGCCGGAGATTGGGATCTAGGCGTTGACGCGTCTGAGCTTAATCTGATCGTGTGGAGGGGGTTGCGGGTTCTTCGTCAGTGGTTCAAGGGCGACTGGATGGCCAAGGGTTCGGTCAAGGCGTCAGACGTTGACGCGTTGAAGCTCCTTGCTCGTTTGGCCCCGTCGCCGAGGAGGACGAAGCTGTACCGGGTCATTGGGATCTGGTCGAAGCACGAGTGCGAATGGTTTGAGACGGCGACCAACGCACGGATCCAAACGTCGAACAAGCGGGTGCAGTCGTGGGCGAGGTCGATGAAGGCTGCGCAGACCTTTTACACGAACGTGAAGACGATGGGGCGGGATGAGGCCCCTACGCCTCGGGGCAGGGGAGACGGGACGGCGGTGTGGTTGATCGTGGAAGCGGAGGTGCCTGCCCGGAACGTGATCCTTGACTACCGTTCGATCTTGGCGGCGTTGAAGCGTTTAGACGCGTACTTTGCGGCTACGGGAGACCTTCAGTCGTGGGGCAAGGTGACGCGAGCGATCCGATTCTTGGATACGGACTGGTATCACGCCCAACAAGAGGTTGTCGTGTACCTTGCGTCCAAGAAGGCGACGGCGAACCGCTTTCACGTCCTGTCTTGCGAAGAGTAGCTAGCAGCGTTCGGCGAGGTCGAAGAAGTTCGACCCGTTGCGCTTGAGTTCGGGAGACAGGGACAGGTCGAACCGCCAGCATTCCGAGGGCTTGACGGTGCCGGCATGAGCGACGTGAGCCCCGCGATGGATTAGCTCGATCTCTTGTTCGGCGGTCAGGTGTGGCAGTAGGATCTTGCCGCCTTCGGCCCATGCTGCGTATTCACCTTCCATGATCTGATCGTAGATCGTACGGCGGTCGTACTCCCACCACTCCTCAAAGTTGTGTTGGGGGTTGGAGTACAGCCATTCTTCCAAGGCGATCCGTTCGTCACTGTCGGAGAGGTTGACCCTCTTGCCGTAGGCTTCCAACGTGGTGTCCCAGATCTGAGCGTTCCAGTAGAGTGCGAGGGGGGAGGGGTCGTCCGATTCAACCTGCAATTCGTTCTCCGCCAATTCGATCACGGAGTCGGGAGCGGTCCCTTTGTAGATCATCTCCCCGATGGAGTCTTCGTCGGGATGCACGTTAGCGAGTCGTTGGCCGGGGACGACGAACAGGTAGCCGTACTTGAACCGCGATCGGACCTTGTGCCCGGCCATGTCGCCGCCAAGGACGTAGGCAATCGCGTAGTCGATACGGGGGGTCAGGTACACCCGGCCTTGGACGGGCCGCATCGCGCTATCGGGTCGAAGGGAAAGGTCGGGGGGCTCGATGCCTCGCCGCATGATGGATTTCGCCACTTTGGCCGACTGCGTGCCGTGGTAGTAGTTCTTGTTGCGGTCCAGGCCCGACGCAGGGGCGGCCCGCAGGTAGCGGCTAGCGACTCGTTTCGGATCCAGTCCCATACACCCGGGGCCGTTCTATAGCCGATTCCTCGCTTTGATCGCACGGTGGAGTCGGTCCCACTCACGGCGTAGCAGCCAGAGCCGGATGCGTGTCACTACGCGTCCACCGAGCACAACGCCTCGGATCCTCTGTCGGAGCGTCACGGGTCGAGTCGAAGCAGGTGGGAGACGGTTTGGAAGAACAGGTGGTCCTTCGCCTGTTGGTCGAGGGGAAGCGAGTCGAAGGGCACCATGCAGGGGTGCGTTTTGGCTTCGGGGTCTTTGGTCTCCCCGTAGGTCCAGCCTGCGGCTTCCTTGTGTGCGAGCCAGCCACGGTGGGAGTCCCCGGGGCCTGTCACCTTCCCGTCCTTGATCGCATTCACGCCTTCGATGGCGGAGTCCTTTTGCCATGCGGGCGCATCGTCCCAAGTCGGTTGGCTGTTGTCCCCGGTGCCTTCGCAGAAGGCACGGTTCACTTCATGGGCGGTGGCGGCGATAGATTCGATCTTCATGCCCTACGCTACCGGCCACGTCGCATTTTGCTTGGGAAGGGGGGCGACCGGCCACGTCGCATTTTGCTTGGGGCAGTGGGCGAGCAGGGCGTCGTACTGTTCTTGGTTCACGATGATGCCTCGGACCGCGAGGGGAGGCAGGTCGTCGGCTTGGACTTCTTCGATCGTGTAGATGCCGTTCGCATGGTCGGGGTAGATGCCGACGTAGATCGCAATGGATCCGAGGGGTGGGAACCAGTTCACAGCGTAGAGCCCTTCAACAGCAAGAGGGCATCTTGCACAACGTTTTTGGGCTCGTTCAGGTGCAAGAGTCGGAGCCCATGTTCGGATCCCCCGTATTGCACCGCGGCCGAGTGAGCGAGCTTCTGCCTTTCCCACCTTGGATCGTCAAGGTCATCGGGGGAGGGGCACCCAAGAACGTGTTTGAACCGCCCTCGGCACCAGGGGCAGGGCAAATCTGGTCGTTTAGGATTCATGCTTCCGTCCGTTTCATGCGATCAACTCCACCTTAAACGCGCCTACCCACTTGTACACGCCACCCGGCACACGGTGCACCCACGTCACAACGTCATCCATCCCGTCCAGTGTCGCTAGGTAGCTCCCACCTTTTCTAGCCCTGCGCAGGACGGCGTTGGACTCCAAGCCAGGGTATCTCTTTTCCATCCACTGACCGTTTGACGAACCTGCGTCATCCAACACCCGCGGGGACAGCCGCGTGACCCTCCACTTGACAAGCGACCGAGGGTTGGGGCCGGTGAAGGGCTCTCCTTGGCAGTGGGCTTTGTACGCCTTCGTTCGCAGGCAGTTGCCGCACGTCACGTCCTGGTCGTCAAACTCTTGCGTCCATACCTTATCGACACGAGCGGCACAGGCGGCTACGCGCCACGACATTGAGAGACCGAACAGGGGCGAGGTAGCGAAGTGGATCGGATTAGGCATTCCCACGCCTTTCCGCGATCCGCTTGTCTTGGGCCCGCTGTTTCTCCTTCAGTCGCTCGACAATCCTCAGCCCGAGATCGGTTGGCTGCCACAAGTTGTACTTGTCCTGGCGGGGGACGTACTTCGCCAACTTGCGTCTCTCCAATGCGTAGGCGGAGTGGAGCATCCCCCACAACTCCTCCCCACGCGAGGCCATCAAAAGCGCCCGGCGGGTCCGGTGGGTCATGCTTGACTCGATCACATCGAGGTCTTCCTCGGTGATCGGGTCGCTGCTCTTAAGCAGCGCAGCGACCCGCTTCAGTAGCGCTCTCTGCTCCTTGTAGGTCGCTACTTCGCTACTCATGGTCTGATCCGATCAAGACGACGGCCGGCGTGACGCCACAGGTTTTCACCTCTCCGTCGGGTCCAGTCAGCGTAAAGCCGATGCGCCCGCTTCGTTCCTCGGGTCCGTCCAGGTGAATGGTGTCCCCCGGTTCGCAGCGGTGGAAAATCTGCTCAAGGATTCGCATTGTCTTCACGAGCATGATGCCTCGGACTCCACATGCGTCGCAACATCGTTTAGCTCCTCGCACATTTCGCGTCGTTGTTTCGGTGTCGCCAAGCGTTCGGCCCATTCGGGGAAGCGGCCGAGCGTTCGGATCTTAATGAAGTGCCCGGCTATCTGTTGCTCGTGGTCAACCACTCCGAATTTGTAGACGGTGTAGCCCACGGCGTTGTTGGCCACGTCCTCTCTCGCCAAGAGGTGGCCCTGTTGGGCACGGCAGGCGGCGATCCATTTGTCGGCATCGTCGTAGAACGTGTCGGTGGGCAGGAGCCCTACCAGCGGTGCGCAGTCCTTCGCCTCCGCTACCACAAGCTCGATATCCTCGGGGCAGGCGGTCAGGTAGTCCCGCAGATCACGAATTAGCTGTTCTCTTGTCATGTTCTCCCGTTAGTCGGCAATGTACGTGTCCACTCCGAGCAGGTACTTGTCGAATCTTAACTTACGCCAACTCCAGCGGTGCTTGACCCAAGTGATCCTTCGACCGACGTTTCCCACCGGGTAGTCCTCCTCCAGTTTTCGGAAGCGACGGACCTGGGAGCTTTTCCAGCACCGGGCGGCCCTTTCGTTGTGGACGACGACACACGGGAGCGTGAACGGCCCATCCCCCCGCAGGGAGTCTGCCTTGGCCTCTAACTGGGCTTGGCACCACGCGGCCTCGCTCGGAGCCATGGTCTCCTGCCATGTTTTCGGTTCCACGCTCAACCTTACCCCGTCTTGGGGTAATGTTGAACGTGAGCGAACAACCGATCGTAGGGGACACGAAGCAGTGGGACACGCCTGCTGTGATCTGTTGGTCGCGGGAGCAAGCCGAGGCTGTACTTGCAGACCACGAGGCGAAGGCCGCGAACGAGGCGTGCATGAATGCGTTGGCGGTGAAGGTGGTCAACCTACGCCGTGCTCTTATCGTGGCGAACCGGGGGCTCAAAGAGGCCGGGCGCTTCGGCGTTCTGTGTAGCGAAGACGAGGGGCCATCGTTCGATGAAGGTCGGGCGTTCTGGGCAGGTGTCAGAGCGTTGTGCGAGGGTAAAGCATGAAACTATCAGATCTGATGGAGCTAGTCGGCAAGGCGGAACGTCTGTCCTACGTGCATGATGCGGAGGCGAACCTCGGCACCGAGTACGGCTTGAACGATGAAGCGATCCGGCGCATCCAGGCCCTTCCTGAAGGGGCCTTCCTCGACTTCATCCGCGAGGTCAACGATCTTGTGGTAGGCGTCCTTGCGCTCAAGGACTCTTCCGTATGATCGGAATCAAGCTGCTACGCCTGTGTTGGACCGAAAGATGAAACGAATTCTACTCACCCTTCCCCTGTTCGCCCTTGCCTGTGGCTCCGCGCCCGATCGAAGCGTGGAGACGCTGAAGAAGGCGGGCTTCTCCGAGATCAAGACGCTGGGCTGGGCTCCGTTCAACTGTTCGGACTCCGACTCATTCTCGACCGGGTTCAAAGCGAAGAATCCGAAGGGCGAGGTAGTCGAGGGCGTCGTGTGCTGTGGTCTGATCGCCAAGGCTTGCACGGTGAGGTTCTGAGCCATGCGGATGCCCCTGCCCGCGAGGCTGTTAAACAACACGACGTACTTCGCGGCGAGGGCGGTTAGCCGTCTTCCCTTCGGCTGGTTTGGCGCTTGGTGGCTCGGCTTGGTATTTGGCTACGTGGGCGTGGTCTACGGGTTCCTCGGCTTCGGATTTGGGGCTGCGCTCATGTACGAGCGCGTCATGGTCGAAGATCGGAAGGCCCTGTACACGTTTTTTGGAGTGATCGAATGAAGATAAGATGGAAGCGCACCTTGTTGTGGGCGATGGTCCTGACGTTCACACAGCTAGGCATTGCCTTCGCTACCGTGGGGGCAATGCACGGCCTGATCGGCCCAATGGTCCCTGTCCATTTCCGTGTCTACGTGTTGGCAGTGATACTGGCGGTGTCGAACGGGTTCCTCATGCACGCGTCCGACAGGGGTTGGAAATGATCGAGACGGACGAAGAAGCGCTGGAGCGGCGCACCGAGTACATCGAGGGTCACGCCTTGGAGGGCGAGTTTCACGATATCGTGGGCTGCATGGCCTACGAACAGAGGCACACGGTCAAGGAACTAGGGGCTGAAAACAGCCGGCTTCGTGCCCGTCTCGTGGAGGTGGAAGCAGGTGCCCGTCTTCTGTTGGAGGTCGTCCGTGAAGAGGTCGGGCCCGAAGCGCTTGATCGTTTGCTGGGGCGGTTGGGATGATCGCCGATATCAGCCCAACGAACGAAGAGGTTTGCGCGGGACTGCTTCGGATCGCAATGAAGCTGTTCCAGGGTAGCTCGGTGTCTGGCACGGAGGCAGCGGTCATCCTCCAGTACGCGCACGACACGATCAAGGCGCGCGAAGACGAGGTTGCCGAGCGCGACGAGATCATTGATGAGTTGCAAAGCTCCGAAGCACAGATCGTCACGTGGCTCCGTGGTCGGGCCCTGAAGAAATACGTGTCCGTAGCTGACGCCATCGAACGCGGGGAACACAGGAGACCATGAGATACTTCATCGACTGGGAATTTCACGACGATGGCGAGACCATCGAGCCTATCAGCTTGGGCATCGTTGCGGAGGATGGGCGCGAGCTTTACATCGAGCTTCTGTTCAACACGGAACGCGTCGCAGACGACGAATGGATGATGGCGAACGTGGTCCCCCACCTTCGACACGTCAAGTACGACGGGACGTGGGTGTGCGACGTTGCATCATCGCACACGGAACGCTCCGCCTGCGCTGCCATCCTCGACTTCGTGGACGACGAGCCGGAGTTTTGGGCGTACTACGCCGACTACGACTGGGTGGTGACGTGTCACCTGTTCGGAACGATGATGGAGTTGCCCAAGACCTTCCCGAAGATCTGTTTGGATCTTCAACAGTGGTGGATCCAATTGGGCAAGCCCGAGGGGGTCAAGCCGCCCGATCCTACGGACGCGCACCATGCCCTCGCAGACGCACGTTGGAACCGTGACCTGTTCCATGCTCTCACCGAGTACGATCGCACCCACTTCCTCCGGGTGCCTTCGTCTCCTCGCTGTTCGTTCTGCGGCAAGGATCAAGAGGCCGTTGCGAAGCTGATCGCGGGGGACAAGGTGTGGGTCTGTAACGAGTGTGTGGAGTTGAGCCGGGACATTCTCGGGGTCTCAAGGCTGCCCAAGAGGCGGCGTGCGTCCCTCCCCCCTATCGAGGGCTGCATGTTGATCGCGGAGCAGGATGAGGTGGACCCGGAGCAACGGATGGGCCACGAGGATTGCGTCGCGTGTACGGCGGACCCGAGCAAGTGGTGTCAGACGTGTGTTGAGGTCGAGGTCGCCGCGTTGCGGTAGGGTGGGTCGTGGAACCCGAAGAGTTTGAAGCCACGTGGGAGCACGCTCTCGCCAAGCTCTCGCCGCCTGAGCGCGAGATGATTATGACGGTCGTGGCGGGCGCGGAGGTCAATCACTCGATCGTGTACACCTTCGTCGCATTCGGGCTGGGTCTGGTCATGGGGTTGTTGCTGTGACCCATCGTTGGTCTGGGTGGCCTGGGGCGTGGTGCCTCGACTGCGGCATCGAGGACCCGCATGAGGTTTGCATTGGCACCAACCCCGACTGCGTTTGCTCCCCTGGCCAGATCGAACCGTGCAAGGTGGTCTGCCCTCGTTGCCCCTGCCCCGGAGAAGGGCGGTTCGATCCGTACCGAAAAGGGGTAAGGGAGTAGGTGAGCGTTGAACATAGACCCGTGACGGGCTTCGGTGTCCTACTCGACCGTGACGAGATCGGATTGATCCTCAAAGCGCGAGGCGTGGGGTGGGACCATGATGAGCCCGAGTACGAGCTTCAAGATCTGTACCCGTGCAAGGTCGAGATCACAGGCTCCGCATGGTCAGGCGAGGTTGCGTTCCTGTTCTACTGCGAGACAAGCCGTGACCCGGAGACGGGTGACACGAAGAACAACAGCGAACACGTGGCCGCGTTGAAGCGCATGGTCGAGGAAAACAAGCTCGATCAAGGGTTGGCGTACCACGAGGAAATGTACGTCTATTAGCCATGAGAATTTGTCGAGTCACAGCCCGTTGGGGCCACGCCGACTTCGCAGCCGACTACGAGTGTGGTCACTGCGGCGGCCGACAGCACAATGGAGCCGGCTACGCCGACGCCAATTACCACGAGAACGTCATTCCGAAGATGGTGTGCGAGAAGTGTGGCAAGGACGGGACGGACGAGCCCAATGTCGCCGCCGAGACCACGGGGTCGGGGGACGAATGGATCGTCGGGCGCCACCTCAACTTCCCGTTTGTGCTCGCAACCGTCACAAAAGACCCGGCCCGAATGCCTCCTGAAGAAGCGCGGATGTTTGCTGCCGCGTTGATCAAGGCAGCGGAGATTATCGAAGAGGGAGAGAAGAACGCATGATCTACTTCGTCAAGGAATGGGATCCCGAAGACGAGGGCTACGAGCCCGAAGAGACGTTCGTGGATTTCAACGCGATGCCTTACAAGACCGTCCTTGCACTGTTGGAGTCGCAGCGCGAGGGCTCTGTAGAGCACATGATCCGAGCCGTGTTGGAGCACATTGAATGGCTCGATGGCTCATGCTGCGGGACGGTTAAGTGGACCGAGTACATCGACCCCAGCCTGTTCTTCGACAGCGGGAAGCCCGTCGAAGAACGCTTTCAGGCCGTCGGCCTTCCCCATGTGCTCCGCGAGCTTTTGGCCGCGCATCCCAAGCTCGACGTTGCGTCCGCGTTCGCTGCGGAGATCGAGAAGCTCTAGGCCGGGTACAATCGGATCGATGGCCGGCGCACCTGGGTGGTCGGTCAGTCGTCCCTCCCCCACGACCAAGCTGCGTATCCCTGGCCCGGGGAGCGCAAGCCGGGGGAGGGGCCTCGGGGCGCTACTTGAACTTGGCGGCGAGACGCAGGTACTCCGCGTACTCCGGGTCGGCCTGGGCCTTGGCTTCCTTCGCATGTTGTTCCCATTCGGGTGGGATCACGCCTCGTGCCCCGTAGTCATAAAACCTCACTTGGGCCTCCAAAAGCGAAGCGCCACCGTCGGTCATGCTGCCTCCGTAGCCGGCGCTGTTGCGGTTGTCCTCGGCCTGTTTGAGCACAAGCGCTTTGATTTTGGCGATAAGTGGATCTGCCATGCCTCCCTTACGACGTACCGTCACTGTTGGAAACCAGAGGGCCTTGACCGGGGTAGACGCGGCCTCGCCCAGTGGCCTCCCATGCGGCCCTGAGAAGCTCGGTGGGGTCGAGTAGCTCGGGCGGGCGCGGCTCGTCCAGACGCCACCAGACCGACTCTCGCGTGCCTGCCACGTACAATTCCAGGTGGAGCATGGTCATGGGGCGCCCCTTGTTGGAGCGGAGCACGGATTTGACCCCGGCGATGCAGTCCTCACGGGCCACACGTGCCCCCACAACGGTTTTCTTGAGAGGGGCCACCTCGCCATAGCAGACGACGCCGGACGCCCCTTCGACCAGCACAGCCTGTGTGGGGAGCCACCACGGGCTTCCGGCGTTGGGGCCCGTGTAGTCTTCGACGGCAACAACGACGCCGGGCTCGACGGCAAGAACGGACATGCCGGGCCATGTGTAGAGATCGACCCCCGTGTGAACGTCGTGCTTTCGCCGCGCACCGAAGGTGCCGGGCCCGTCCGGCCAGACTACCGGGCCTTCAAACAGGGGCCATCGCCACATGGTCCAAGTACCCCACGCGTGAGGGGTTCCGAAACCTAGAGGGTCGTGCGGACCCGCAGGGTCGTGCGCAAGGCATAGCTCGCACCGCACCCGATACAGTCGCCCCAAAACTTCGGAGGCGCTGAGGCGAGGGTGCTGCCGGGATGGCGGTCAAACAGGGCCGTCTTGCAGCGATCACATGCAACATCGACAAAGGGGAGAAGCTCGGCGCGCGCGAGCTTCCGAAGCCCCTCGACCCGATCCGCTGTGGGATCCGTTTCGCTTTCCGGCACAACACCGACGCTCTGATCGATCTGATCGACGTATCGGATTTGTTTCACAAGGGCCTCTCGGGCCTCTTCCCTCGCCGCTTCCCGCCTACGCTGTTCCTCGGCTGCGTGCTCGCTCACGGTCTTCATGCCCATTCTTACCCCAACTTGGCGTAAGTGTGAGCATGGAAGACCGAGAACGGCGCTGCCTGCTTTGCCTCAAGGCTGTGGTGCAAGACGAGTGGCACGTCCACGACGGCACCGAATTCAGGGGTGCGCCCACCTACGGATCGGGCTTCGATTCGGTCCTGCAAGACCCCTACCCGGATTGGCCGGATTGGGACGAAGTGGAGACGCCGCGAAGCTCCTCGCGTGTCCTGTCCGTGGTCATCTGCGACGAGTGCTTGTCCAAGGCGGACCACATCGAGGTTCTTTCCCGCTGCGTGACGGAGGAGCGTCGGGAGAAGCACACGAGTTGGGCAGACTCCCAGGCCGCCAAAGCCTACCGCGAGCATCAGGAGAAGAAGGGTGAGTGACGGAGCGGGAGGCGTCATGGCGCGTCTCTTTTGGGCCGAAATTCTCCTTTGCTGCATTGTGCTCGGCGTCTTGATCGGATGGGGCCTCGTGTCCTTGTCGGACCCGGGCAAGGATGCCCGACTTGAGTGCAACGTGGACTGCAAGCCCTTCGCAGGGGAGATGCACGACGGCTGGTGCTACTGCGACGAGAACATGAAGATGCCGGAGGCACACCAATGAGCAAGCGAACATTCACAACGAAGCAGTGCCGCGAGTGGCGGGTCGAGAAGGACAACTTGCAAGAGGTCGGCACCCACGAAGAACTGTGGACGGACATCGCGTTGGTGTTCCGAGCGCCCGACGATGGCAAGTTCTATCGGATCCACCAGCAGTACCAACACGACTACGGGCCCTACGAAGGAGAGCCAGAGTTTGAGGGCGTCGAGGTGTTCCCGGTTGATCGCATCGTGACGGACTACTCGGAAACCAAGGACGTGCGTACCTTCGACGTGTGGGCGCAGGCCGGCATGATCTACATCGAGAACAACGCTGAGGGAAAGAGCGTGACGGCCCGTGCTCCCGCGGTTGCCATCGCAGACACGATCCGAACGCATCACCCTGCGATCAAGGTGCCTGTGGACGCGGACGAACTGGAGGAGTTGCTGCGCGAGCACGCTGTTTGGATCACGGACAAGATTGATGCGACTGGACGGTCCGACCAAGTGGATTTGACCGCGACCGCGACCGCGTTGTGGAAAGCGTTGGTAGAATCCGACGCATGAGCTACGACGACGACTTCTACGCTCGCTATGAGAGCTATCTTGAGGAGCCCGGGGTACGAGCGAAGCACGATGCTCTGTTCGACCTTTGGGTGACGGCGGCGCGCAAGGGCTCACGGCAGCCTGTCCCGATCGACCTCGGGTGCGGTCGGGGGCAGGAGTACATGAACTACTGCCCTGGCACGCCGATCTACTACGGCTTCGACGCCAACGTGAACGACGAGTCGTCTGTCGCAGACGCAAGCTCCACGTACCTCTTCAAAGCGGACTACCGCGACCCGGGGTTCATCGAGCGGGTCAAGGCTTTGCAGCACGAGCCCGACGTGTTCGTGTCCCTCTTCTCAGCCGAGAACACAGCGACGCCTTCCGAGAACCAGGAGCTTTACGAGCGCCTGTTCACCGGCCTGCCTTCGCTCACCCATGCTCTTGTCGCGGGCTTCTACTACAGCGACCGGAGGGACGAGAACCCCGTGGTCGAAACCGGCGGCATCGTGTCCTTCCAGACCCTCCCTTGGATCGAGAGGGAGTCCAAGGTCTACGACGAGACCCGACTTGTCACCCCCGTCCCGAGCGATCTGTTCGGCCCGAAAGTGGTCGAAGTTTGGCGCATCTTGGAGAGGCGTTAATGGCGTTCCCGCCGAATGACAAGTGCTGGTGGTGTCGGAAGCCTCTCGTGGTGGTCCGTCGGCCCAAGTTCTTCTGTGGCAAGACCTGTTGTCGTCGTTGGAGACAAGCCGGAAGCCCCGGCGTGGGGGCTTGGGGTTCGGATCAGCCCAGCACCTTCGTGTTGGCGACGTAGAATTCCTCGGACGCGTGGTCGTTCCAGGCCAGGACCGCAGCTTCCCGGGTCGCCCCGTACTCCACATGCCCATGAGCCTCGCCACAGTCGTCGGAACAGGACACTTCAAAGTCGAAGGCCCGGAGGGGGATGGGCTTGGCATCGCCTTCTACGCGAGCCCTACAGCCGCACACGGGACATGCAAGAGCGTTCATGCCTGTAGGACGCTGCACCGTTCGGATCGAAACCTGCGTCGAAATTCCCAAAGCAGATCAAGTAGATGGAGGCACACGCGTGCGCTTCGGGCCTCCTTTGGCGTAAGGGTATCCGTGATCATCTGGACGCGGGTCAACCCTCTCTACTACTCCGGCAACATGGGCTACCCCCCCGGCACCCCTGCGGACAAGACGGTCCACATGATGACTGTCAAATGGAACGACAAGAAGAACGAATTCCAGTGGTACGTCGAGTGCGACAACGGCCACATCGAGCGTGGCGCGAATTCGGACCATGAGGAAGCCCAAGAAGAGTGCGAAGAGGCTGCAAAGAGACTGCGCGTGCTCCCGTCGGTGTACGAGGACGAGGAGGAGGAGGAGGTCGTCGCATGAGGACCCGCCTTCGCGTCGAAGAGATCGAGGTTGTTGAGGTCGAATTCCGGCCGTGGATCGGGGGTCTGGGCAAGCCTCACTGGGACGCCTACGGGCCGTCTTCGCAAGGGTACTGGCGGGTGAGCGAGGAGCACCTGCTCGCCGTCGCCGAGAAGTTCGACGTAATGCTCCGGTGGGACGACGAGGAGAACTGCGTCGTCGGCTACTACGACGAAAAGGGAAAGAAATTCAGGAGTCGGGGCTAATGACGATCTACGAAGAAATCCAAGCTGAGCGTGTGCGGCAAGACGAAAAGTGGGGTCAGCAAAACCTCCCACATGTTGACCCGGTGCTAGCTCAACGCGGGGCGAGCCACCAACGGATCGCGGAGGAACACGAAATCCCAACAGCGGACCGTGCGAAGTTCATCTGCCAAACCGCAGCGGACCGCGGGCAGTGTAGTTGGACCGCCATCGCCGTCGAAGAATTGTCTGAGGCAGTTGAGGCACACAATGATCCTGTTGCACTGCGTGGCGAGCTTATCCAGCTTGCTGCTGTTGTCGTGCAGTGGGTTGAAGCGATTGATCGGGCTGAGTAAATGTTCGTTGCAAACATCGAGTGGCCCAAGGTCAAGCTGAGCCTGGAGCGCGGGCACAATCACCAGTACGACATTTTTCGGGATGGCAAGCGTGTCGCTCGCGTCCAGAAGATCCGGGGCGTGTGGAAGGTGGCGAGGAGTTTCGTGAAGCGGTCAGAGCCAACGTATCCGGCGACGCATGCTGATTGGGTGCGCGACCCGTGGGCGCCGACCGATTGGGTTGATCGCACGTCCTGGCGCACTGCCGTCTTGGAGGGCGCCCGACACCGGGGCTACGGGGTGCTCAACGTTACGAAATACCGCCCTGCCCATATCACCCGAGTGCAGGTCGATACGGTCTGGTACACGGTGGTCACGGAGGACGCAAGGAAGCCCGTCGAGCCAGCACCCGGGCACCGTGCCCCCGACCCCGACCCTCCTCGCCAGTACATTTTTGAAGACCACCCTGAGCACCTGTGGAAGCCGGACGCTGCGACAGCGGTTCGGATCCGAAGGGCCGTCGCGGCAGCAATGGAGCAGCAATGAGCTTAGACGTTCACTTGGAAATCGAAACCCCTCGCCCAGTCGAGGCTTCTGATCGCATCTTCATCCGCGAGCAGGGGGCGGTGGTCGAGATCACACACGACGAGTGGACCGAACGTTTCCCTGGTCGAGTGCCCGTTGTAGTCCACGATCCAAAGGGAGAGACGGGCGAGGTCTACTCCGCAAATATCACCCACAACCTCGGCAAGATGGCGGGCGAAGCCGGGGTGTACAAAGCGTTGTGGCGTCCCGAAGAGATCGGGGTCAGCATCGCGGAGCAACTGATCCCGCTCTTGGATGCGGGCCTGACTCTACTGCGCTCCGACCCCGCCAGATTCAAGGCGCTCAACCCCGAGAACGGATGGGGCACCTACGACGGCTTGGTCCGCTTCGTGGATCAGTACCTTGTCGCGTGCCGTGACTACCCGCAAGCCAAGGTGACGGTCTCCCGATGAGTCGTCCTATAGACACGTTGCGGTAGTGGCCCACTACATCATCCAAAACCCCAAGCTCGGCATCGAGGTCGTCCCCGGAAAGGGGCGGGGTGTGTACGCGCTGGCCGATATCGCCCGCTTTGAAGTGTTGGAACACTGCCCGGCCATCCCGATCCCTGACGAACAATTCGAGGGCATGGTCATGGAGCACTACGTCATGCCCTACGGCAAGGGGCACGCCGTCGTGGGCGGCTACGCGATGTTCTACAACCACGATGACAAGCCGAACGCCTCGTACACCGACGAGGAGTGGGCCGACGACAACCCAATCGTCACGGTCAGAGCGATACGCTCGATCAAGGCCGGGGACCCGATCACGGTCCATTACGGCGGGGGGTACACGAAGGTCGTGTTCCGACCCGGCGGCGGATTCGATTTCGGTTAGGGCGGTAGTATGGGCCGTGACGAAGGCACTCCCAGGTGAGGTAGCCGATCCCGAGCCCGACTTCAAGAAGCACAAGTGGGAGGGCGGCTGGCTCAATGGAAAGGTCTGCAAGGTCTGCGGCTGCGAGGATATTTCCGGCATAAACGCGTCCGGCCGCGGGTACACCTACCGCGACTGCCAGAACAAACTGATCGAGTCGTTCAAGGAGCTTCCTTGCCCGGTATTCGTAGGCGACGCGTCAAGTGCAATCGCGGAAGCGAAAGAGACCGTGCGCCGGGTGAAGGTGGAAGCGAAGCAAGCCGACACCCGAATCACACAGTTGGAGTCAGACAATCGGGCGCTCATGGCGTTGGCCGGTCGTGTCACCCAACTGGAAGCGGAGAACAAGGCACTGCGTGAGGACGTGGGCTCGGTCAAGCAAATCGATCTGAACGAGCTTGCCGCGATTCTGCTCAAGCTGACCGAAGATGCGAGGGGGCGGAAGGCGTTGGAGAGCGTGGAGACGAAGGGCGGGGTTCGCCAGATTCCGAAAGAGCTTGTGGACGTGATCGACGTGGTTGGGGTCGTGAAAGAGCTTCCACCCGCCGAAGACTAACTGCTCTGAAGCATCTGCCAGCGGATAGCGTTCATCTGCGGCGACGCTTTGCTGATCCGCTGCGTCTTGCCCCACCGTTGTCGGAAGACCGAGAACGGGTAGATGGGGTCGGCGTACTTCGACCCGAACTGCTTGCCTGTCAGGTCTACGACCCAAGGGCCGACACGGACGACCACGTGCGAAAGCGAGTCGCCGCCCAGGTCGAGCCACATGGGCTCAGCATCACGGCCGAGCCTCTTCTTGAAACCGTGACCTGCAACGAGGTGCGCGGAGCCGAGGTCGTCGGCGAGGTCTTGAAACCCGTCTGGCAACGTCACGGTGCCGAGCCACTCCAGCAAGACATTGCTCATCATCTCGCAGTCGCCTCGATTCATGTCGCATGAGCCCAATGGGTAGTGGGCTTGGTCGGCGAACATTTCGACCACGGCAAGCAGGTTGTACTCGGAGTAGCTGGCGGAGCGGGCCATGCCGCCTTCGATCCGATCCCGATCGTGTTGGATGAAGGAACGGAAACCAGGATGCAGGGGCGTGGGCAGATCGTTCAGGTCGGCCCAGTCGTAGTCGTCGCTCTCCCAGTTCAACCGGGCCTTGAATTCGCGGGGAATGGTGCCGAAGAAGTTGTGATACTGGAACGAGCCCTTTCGGAACACGTATCCGGCCGTGAGGGCGACGGGACCTGTGAAACCGACCTCTTCGCGTAGCTCGCTCAGCGCGGCTTTCGCAGGGCTCTCCCCTTGCTCGATGGCACCCCCTGGGGCGCTCCACATGCCCGGCTGTTCCACGAGGGAACTGCGGCGGACAAGGAGGACCCTGCCGGTGTCCGCGGCTCTCAGGAGGGCGCCTGCGCCCTCACGGCCCCAAAAGCGCTCGCCTTCGGTGTGGTGGTAGCCCGCAGCCTCTCGGAAGCGGGCTGCTACACGCTTAGGGTCCATACTCGGGTCGAGGTATAGCCAGGATCGGGCTAGTACAGCAACAGATCGTTGTCGATCAGGTAGTCGAGGGTGGGGTCCTGCCCCCGCAGAGATGGGACGGCGCTGCTCAGCCATTGGCGAGGCAGGGTCTTTTGGACCCGGATCGCTTCGGCCTCCCAAGGGAGCTTCGCGTATTCGGCGTAGTTGGTGATCGCCGCGTAGTCCTTCGCGCTCATGTACGGCTTGCCCTGCCACAGAAACACCGGGCCATCCCGCGTGATCGTTACCCGCAGGTCGCCGCGGACGTACTGCTTCACGTGGGTCATTTCGTGCGCGATGTAGCCACAGGACATGAGCAGGCTGCCCTTGCTCAGAAAACGGATCTCAGCCCTTCCACGCTCTAGGTCTTCGTAGCGCACGTCCCCGATCTTGGGCCCCATGCGCTTCAGAGGGCGCAACGTGACCTTGATCGCCGGTTCGGCCATGTGGCCCACCAGAGCACGAAACACGATGCGCTCGTAAGGCTTCGCCTTGCCCTTGATCGGGATCAAGGTGCGTGCCTCGCGGAAGCGGGCGGCTACGCGCTTGGGATCCATTACCGGGGTCAACGTATAGCAGGATCGGCGGCAATACGGCCCAGGGCGCCTAGATCTGGTGCGACTGCAAACACTCGTGGCAGGACTGGATCTACCCCTGAGTTGGCGTAAGGGGGCGCATGAGCCTCTCGTTCCCCCAACGCATGATCACGGTCGAGCCGGCGATCAACTACCACGCCAAGGACGTGACCCTACCCCGGGGCACCATCGTCACCATGGTCGGCGACGACCCGGTACAGGATGGCGGCTGGTACACGGTCCTGTGCGAAGCGCCTGATGGCAACACGTATTCCCTCCGCTACCGCGATATCACGGAGGCCGACCCGAACCCTGATCTGGACGCACGGGTCAAGGAAGCGGTCGAGGTGATCGAGCAGTACGGGATGATCGACGGGTCGCACCACAAGCAGTGGATTCTCAGTGAGGTCGTTCGCAAGCTGATCGGCGGCGAGGCGTTCGTGGCATGGCTCGCCGAATGGGACGAGCCGGAAGAAGAGGACGGCGAAGAGTACGAGAGCGAAGGCTGGGACCTCGGAATCGCTCCCTGACAGGTAAGGTGTCGCATGGCTGACATAGAAAAGCTGCGGGCTGCGGTGAAGCGTGCGAAGGGCGACCCTCTCGGGCTCCTTACCGACCCTGAAGCGTCTGCTGCCGTTGTGGCAGTGTCGCACGAACGCGCTATTCGGGAGGACACTCCCGAGGCGTGGTCTCAGTATGAGGCCGTGAAAGCTGAGCATGACCAGAACCACGGGCCCAAGTGAGAACGTGGCACTACGAGATCGGGGTCGTCACTGCCATCGTGTTCGCTTCCGCGGAGGCGACGGGGGGCACGTGGCCCAACCGGGTCACAGCGCTGGCGCTCGTTTTCACCTTCGCACACGCGCAAATTGCAGATCGGATGGCCGAGCAACAGGAACGATCGGCCGATCAGATCGAATGTTGGCGGAAGGCCGCCTACTTCTGGGTGACGAAAGAGGCGCTCTGGATCACCGTCTTCGCCCTCACAAAGCTCTGGACGGCCATAATCGGCGCCGTCGTGTTCCTGCTCTACCCTGTTTGGCGTAAGTGGTATCGGAAGCGGCGGCCCTTTGGCCGCGAGGAGAACTCTGATGCCCTGCCGTGACTCACGCGACGATGACCCCTCCTACCTCCACGATCAGATCCACCAGCAACGGCTGGCGATCGACAAGCTGACGCGAATGCTGTGTGGGTGCTGCAAGCTCCTCGATGACGAGGGATCCAACATCGAGAAGCGAAAACGATGGCCCCAAGGGCTTGTGACGTGGTGGAAGAAGCACAAGAAGCTCGATGCGAAGCGCCTGAAGGACGAGGAGGCCGCTGAGAAGGCCCGCGCCGAACGGGAAGCACGGGATCGTGAGCAGCGGATAGCCGACGCGAGGGCGGTCCTCAGACGCGAAGGCGCCTTGGAAGATTAGCGTCCTAGCCCCGGTTGGATCTGAACAATGACCTGGGTCGCTGTCCTACTCGCGCTCACCGCTTGCGGTGTCTCCGTCGGCTCGTTCTTCGCACGCAAGCCTGACGAGAAAACGGTCAAGGCTTTGGCCGCCGCGAAAGAGGAGATCAAGGAACTGGAGAATGCTCTTGTCCACCTTGTCGATGGCGAGGGCAATGTTCACGCCCGCCTTGCCCTTCCGGCGGAGGGGCAGACCCTCTCGTCTCAGCGCCGCGATATCAATGCCGCCAAGGAAGAGATGATGGCGTTGCGCAAGGAGATCCGGGAAGCCAAGGCGGAGAAGATGGTGGTCGAGAACACGCTACTCCAAGTGCTCGACGCCGACGGCGAAGTGCTCCATTCGATCCGCGTACCGGGCGAGGAGAAGCAACCGAACAGAACGCCTTGCGGCGACCTGTGCAAATACGGATTTTGGGTCACGAAGAAACCAGGGGGCACTTCCCACACTAAGAGCACGAATGGCTCGTGGAATTGCAGGGCCTCCCAAGGGATGACGTGCCAAACCGCAAGACCGCAGTTCCTCGATGGGCGAGGACAGTGCGTCATGTTCGTACTCGATGAGAGCTAGGAAACGATGGGAAAACGACAAACACGACGATCAATCTCAATCAAAGGGACAACCTAC